>OHHV01000236.1_pt1 | contig 26602 bp, 23 predicted proteins | sample 1568141 | NCBI WGS metagenome assembly OHHV01 (sample SAMEA3879589, study PRJEB24766) | human gut metagenome | biome: human-associated habitat; feature: feces | place: USA | collected 1985/1987
ATTTGCTATGCCCTTTATTTCTTGGCTGTCTTCTACTTATTTGTTTCAAACTTTCTCCTATCCTATCCAGATTCGAAGCTGCATGGCCAGCATCACCAGAACACTGACCGTCACCAGAGTATTGACTGCATAGCAGACCACCTTCCGAAGGCGGACCGCCCGCACCTTCATCCAGGAAAGATCCATGCTTTCTCCCAGAGCTCCGGTAATATCGTAAACACCCGTCCCTGTATCCAGCTGCCTCAATCCTGCATATACAGTAAAATAAATTTCAAGCTCTTCCCGACATGCCGGACATTCATTGACATGGGAAAGAAAAGCCTCCAGCTCCTCCTCGTCCAGTCTTCCGTCTATATAGGGCATTACCATTTTTTCTGCTTCCTTACAGGTAAGCATCCGCATGTTATCACTCTCCCCCCTGCTGTCCGGTATTATTCTGCAATTCCATCTGTCAAGAAAAAATTGTATCATATTCCAGATGCAAAGTCCATATCCGTAGGGGAAGAAAAGCAGGATTGAAAGGCTGAGCAGTCTTTGACTTGTTTTATGAAAGATCAGAAAAACGCTGTACAAGATTTACCCATACAGCGTTATATCCTTCAAATCTGCAGACATTTGATTTTAAATAAATTATAAAGCATCTCAATATTCTATCGTTTCAATATATATTCTGCTGCTCCCAATGGAATTAATCCAATCAGGCCTCCTTTTATCCCGGCCAGTCCAACAGATGCATATCCCAGCCACGCGCCTGCTAAAAACAGAATAAGTGTTATTCCATAATAAATGCCCTTTTCTCTGGCAGCTCCATTACCTGAATGAATATATTCAGTAAAACCCCAAACACACTGCTTCAAGTTGTTCGTTATAAAAATAGTGGAGCTGTTATATCCATCAGAGCCGGAAAATGTTCCCCATTGAAAGCTGGCTGCAAAGGCCAGAGGATAAACAGCCACAATGGGATTTACCGTCTCAGGAATCAGGGACATGATGAGGAGAGCTGCTGCATCTGTAAACATACAGCAGCCTCTTAAATCTTTTCCTGCATATACTTTTAAAATATATGACAAAACAAGTGCCCCGGAAAATACTACTGCAAATCCAATCCGGAAAAGCAGTGCCTCTCCCTCTCCTTTATAAAGACACTCCATTGCACTCATCAGATTTCCCGTCTGTGCCGATGCAAAAATCCCTGCACGCGAAGCAACCGCATAAGCGCCAAGAAATCCTCCTTCAAAGGATAGGATTCTGTGGAGCCATCGATCTGCTGAACAGCCGGATCTAGAACAATTCTTCATCTTCTTCAGGTATATCCTTTTCCTCTAACTCCACAATGCGGATTGCCTCACGGGACTGAGTCACTATCTGGTTCAGAACATCTCGGGTAATGGGTGTTTCCAGAATAATCAGTCCGATAACAAGCGCCAGATTCACACCTGCAACCAGTGTTGTATTTGGATGATTCAGATATGTATACATGGTGCTGTTTACACTTCCGCCATACATATCAGACAGCAAAATCACCTGATCCTCCGGCTCTACTGATTGAAAAAACTGATCCAGTGCATCATTTAATGAATGCTCATCTACATAAGCATCAAAGCAAGTCAACCTGTCGTGTCCTCCCAGCAAAATATCCAGTGAACTTCCAATTCCACTTGCCAGACGTCCATGTGAGGACAGAAAAAATTTTGTCATTCAACTATTCCCCCGTCTTTCCTTTGTTATTTTCTGTTCAATAAATCACGATAACTTATTAATTCTATTTTATTTTTTTTGATCCAGGTTTTTATCCGCTCTCCTGTAACGGCAGCCAAATCCTGGTTTCTGATTAACGTATAGGAAGATACTTCAAATAATTCACGATCAACATATCCGCAGTGGGTTCCGATAAATCCAAGGGAATGAGTTAAAAACTCCGGATCCTCTATAATACAGGAAGCCGGATCCGCACACATCTGTTCTTCTAAAGAAAATGGCTTTTTATTCCAGCTTTTTCCCGGTTTGACTGCTCCAAATTCTTTCAGCATATCCTGCACCAACGGAATCCCGTATTTTTTCCCAATCTGCGCCATTGCTTCCCGGAATGCAGGTGAGCTGTAGGAATGTCCGTGAAGATATTCGGGAAGCTTTCCTGTTAATTCGCGAAATCGAATAACCTGTGCTTCCATTTCTGTTATACAGTCTTCCAGATGCATATGCTCCTGATTGCCGTCTTTTTGATCAATGGCCCGATGCATTCCTGATGTCAGAAAGGAACCGTCCTCCTGAACCAGTGTCGGAATCTTTTCTGGATCTGCACAGGGATGTCCTGCAACCAGATTAATATCCTGACCCAGGCAGATTTCCGGATACTGCTGCATCAGTTTTACTGCAAATGGCGCAGCAGGCATATTAGAAAAAAGGCCTGTACAAGTAATTGCGCCTTCCCGGGCAGCCCGGGCAATTCCACAGCTGACCGCCTCCGTGATTCCCAAATCGTCTGACTGGATGATAAGCTTCATCGCCTTATTCCTCCCATCTTTTTATGGAATCAATTTTTTTAATGGAATTGCTGCTTCCTCCGGTGTTGTCTGGTAAATACATTCCAATCCCTCTGCCATTAAATTCTTAAATGATACAATCTCATCCTCATCGCAATACAGGTTGTTATCCAGACGCATTCTCTCTTTTCCCGGCTTTTTCGGAGCAACGCGGCCATAGTTACCCACATTTACAAAGGGAATCCCCTTTACGCGTTTTACCATCTCAATGGCATCATCCGGATTATTAACCAGAACCAGCACCTTCAAAGGTTCACAGCGGGGATCATTGAGTGTCTTCACTGCATCATCAATTGACTTAATCACAGTCTTAATTCCTGGGGGTGCTGCCATTTTCAGCGATTTCTGAATCATTACACTGGCAGCCGCATTGTTGTTTGCTACTACAATACTGTCCACTCCTGTATGGCGAGACCACTTAATCGCAATCTGTCCATGAATTAACCGTTCATCAATACGGAACAATTTAATCATAAATTTTTTCTCCTTAATTTTATCTGTTATTTCACTTTCAATTTCATTGCTTCTGCATTCAATATTTTTTCCGGCATATCTTTTTTTCTGTCAAACACCTGATTTCCGCCCACAAATGTTCTCTGACAGACAAAGTCTTCATCTACAAAAATTATATCTGCCCTTTTTCCATTTCGAAGAGAACCGGTTTCCTGATCAATCCCCAGATACCTTGCCGGATACAATGAGGACATGTAAAAAGCCTGTTCTGCCGGAATACCTACGACCTGAATCAGCTGACGGATATTTCGTAATACCCAGCTGCCGCTGCCGCAGATTCTGCCATCAGAATTTAAAATCAATCCTTTTTCATCCGCGTAATTTTCTCTTCCGTATCGAATATAAGTACCTGCCGGAAGTCCGGAAATATAGTTGGAATCTGAAATCAGGCAAAACTTACTGTATGGCTGAATACGGAATATCAAACGAATCATATCCGGACATAAATGATTCAAATCCGTTATGATCTCATAATATATATTATCCAAAAGGAGCAGTGCACCCAGAACACCTACGTCTCTGTGATGAATTCCCCTCATTCCGTTTCCAAGATGTGTAGCAATATCAAATCCAACCTTTTTTGCTGCATCATAGATATCCTGTGCGTGTCCTGCCGTATGACAGCAGGCCACTTTAATTCCATGTCTGTGCAGACAGCGAATCACATCGTGAGCATTTGGCAGTTCCGGTGCAATGGCCATGACCTTCATTTTGCCCCCTGCTTTTTCAATCAGGCGTTCTGTTTCCTCCACATTAGGAGATGGCCAGGATGCACCTACCGTATTTTCACCGCCTCTTGCCCAAAAAGGTCCCTCACTGTGAATCCCATGGATTACTGCACCTTCATAATCCTGATCCATCACCGATGCAATTGCTTCAAATGCATCTTCCTTTGCTGTAGGAAGAACACCTGTTACCCCGATGGATGTTAATGCTTTTGCATATCCGAGAATATCCCGTTCTGTGCAGGGATCCGTCATGGACCATCCGCCAAACCCATGATTATGTACATCAATGATTCCGGGAACAATCATCAGGCTGCCCACATCTTCATATGTTCCGTCAAAATTCTCCGCAATGTCTTCAATCCGTCCATCTTCTACTGTGATATATCCATTGATAAAGCCCGCTTCTGTTAAAATTTTTTCTGATTTCCATGTTCTTCTATTCATATTTCTATCCTCACTAGAAAATTCCGAAAAATGCAAGCACAATAGAAATAATCAAAATTCCGAACACAAGTGTAATTGGCTTATATCCTTTTTTGATAAGACGAACCATTCCAAACACCAAAGCAACCGACAAAATTCCTGGCATAATAGAATTGAAAATATCAAGAAGAACCACGGAAGTCTCTCCAATATTCAGTGTCCAGGCCAGTTTTACATTAACAGAAGAAGCAACCATTGCTCCAACCATCGTAATACCCATCACACCGGCAGCCTTTGTAACGGACTCCATCAAACCAGAACTGAATACCGTATCAATGAAAGTTGTTCCATATTTGTAACCGGCATGGAGCAAATACCAACGGGCAGCCACTTGAGAACCTCCATAAATCAGCAGGAACAGGAAAACTCCCAAAATGTTTCCCTGACTGCAAAGTCCCATTGCAATACCTGCTGCAATAACCCGCAGACAGTTAAAGAAAAATGCATCGCCAATACCTGCTGTAGGTCCCATTAACGCCACTTTGATATTTTCGATTACATTCTCATCTACACCGCCTGTTTCCTTTTTCTGACGTTCCAAAGCATAGGTAATACCTGCAATCAATGCAAGAAAAACTGCATGAGTATTGAAAAATCCATTATGGCGGCGCATTGCTTCCGCTTTTTCGGCTTTATCTTTATATAACTCATCCAGAGCCGGCTCCATAGTCAAAGCAAATGCATTTCCCTCCATTTTTACCATGTTGAAGCTTGAAAAGGTCAGCCCTGAATTCCAAAACATTCTTCTCAAAGTTTTCTTTTCTTCCGGAGTATATGTTGTCTTAGCCATTAAAATAAATCCTCCTCTTCTGCGGAGCCAGCACCGCCATTCTCAACCAGTTTTTTTACATCATTAATTTTCTTTTCCACAAAGAAGTAAACCAGTGCCATAGCAGCTGCAAGAATTGCAATTGCCATAGTAGGAAGTGCCATATATTTGGAAAATACATAGCCGACAAAGAAAAAGCATCCAATCTCACGATTCCATATCATGGAAATAAGAATAGCAAATCCGATTCCTGTCATCATGGAGCTTGCCGCAGAAAGACCTGACATAATAAATGGAGGCATAGCACTCATCACCTGCTCCAAACCTGTTACGCCAAAAGCGATGGCTGCAAACAAAATAATTGTCTGAGGAAGCCGGTCTACAAACATTCCGCATCCGATTACCTGTGCCCGGAAGGATCTCTCTTTTCCGCTGGTAGCCAAACGTTCCCAATAAGGAGCAAGAGCTGCCAGAACCGGTTTCCACATCTCATTCACTGCTCCCATTAATGTACCAATCGGCATTGCAAGCGCCAATCCGGTCTCCACATCAGCACCTGTCAGGATTGCATAAGCAACAGCAATAATACTGCTTGCACAGGCATCAGCCGGAACGGAACCGCCAATAGCAGAAATTCCCATAAAAATGGCCTCCAGTGATGCAGCCATCATTAACCCCGTTTGAAGATCTCCCAAAAGCAATCCTGTCAAGGTAGCTGTAATAATCGGACGCTGAAGTGTCTGCCACCCCATCAGTCGATCTACACCTTGCGTGAAAACCCAAACGGCTGCACACAACAAAGCACTTTGCAACATACAAATTCCTCCTTTTGTTAAATATCCTGTATTTTTTAATAATTTCATTATAATATACAGAGGAGAAACTTCCACGTCTATGTTTTCATGATATCTGCGGAAACACCGCATATTGCCTTTGCTGTCGTGCAATTTCTTCTTATCATAATTCTTTTCGCACTTTTTCCGACAGCCAGTGAAACTGCTCTTCCAATTTCATTTCGCAATCTATCGATTCGAATTCTTCATAATAAATGCGTACTGCGTGTTCCCAAAAGCGAATGAGTGCTGGATTTCCACTGAAATCTACAGAGAAAAATAATACAGCTCGAACCGTTTCCTCTCCCATAATCAACGGCTTTGCAAAATAATATACCTCAAAAATATTCCTTCCTGTTTCCGCAAAAGGAGCTGTTACAACCATCAGCTGATTTAAAATATGAAAATGTTCTGAATCTGCATAAAACAGTGCCAGACGTTCTTTTGCGTGGGTATCCTTCCCCCACTGATATGCCAAAAGCTGAACATAACCGTCCAGCCCTGATGCCGGAAAGTTCCGATGAATTTCCATAACATCCCACCGAAGAGATGACATCAGAGCATCTAAATCATATCCGGCCGTTAATACTTCTGTACGGACCCGTTCAAAATCTGTTTTTTTCATGAGAGGCTGTATCTCTATGTACGGCCATATATAACGATAAGCATAGCTGTCATAGCTTCCAATAATGCAATCGAACTGACTCTGCTCATATTTTCTTGCTTCATAAAGCGGTTTGATGTCAATCGTTTCTATCCACCATGTGCCAAGCTGCCTTTTTATATTTTCGGCAATGATTTGCCCGCTCCTCTTTCCATTTCTTGCACAGATAAGCAGACGTCTCTTCTTATAGGAGTAAGGAATTCCATCAATAATACCAAAAATGGTAAGGGCAAGAAACTGCCTGTTAAACTCACTGACATGCATCCCCTCTTCCTTTAACAGAACCGTCATGGTATCTGCCAGTGCCATAGTGAGAGGTGACTTTTTTATTGGATTTTCCGATATCATGTTTCCCAGCATCTGACAGCATTCATATCCAAAACTGTGCTGGATCATTAACCGGACAAGTTCAGGAATCAACATACCGGAAAGATTATTTTCTTCGAAATAAGAAGGCAGCATCCACAAATGCTCTGTTTTTTTTGCAATTCTATCTGATAGGATTTGGGCTTTTTTATGTATTTCGGGAAAACGCTGTTCCAAACCGGGATATTGCTCCCAATCTCCCCAAATTAATAAAAGTACTACAATGGCAGCAATTTCTCCTTCTGTTGACGGGAAAAAACCTGTCATAAACTGAAGCTGTTCCAGCATCTCCGATGCAGTATCCCATTCTGGGAACCGCTTTATCTCCGGAATCCATCGACTCCAGCATTCTGCTTTTTCATCAATAACCAAACCGGCTTTCACTCGATTTCTTTGCAGAAGTATATAATCCACAAACCGGTTTGTGTACGTATCAAAAAGTTCATTTTCAGACTTTCTGATCACATTTAAAACGATTTTTCTAATCTGATCCTTATCATTCAGATCTGCAAACGCTCTTTCGTAGGTATAATTATCAAATGAGACAACACGGGTGCGAAAATGATTTTCGTACAATTCCAGCATACACAGTCTCTGACTTAATTCGTCTCCCTGCAGCCGCAGCCCTCTGCCCGGACGGGAAATCAATTCTACCCCATAAGATTCAAGAAAATTCCGCACCCAGGGCATTTTCTTTTTAATGGTGCTTAAAGAAGCATATAAAGATACTGCCAACTCCTCCAGCTGAAAAAAGCCGTCATCATCTGCTGTTTGACCGCACATTATTGCCCGGGCCAACTGATAGGACTGATTTTCTTTCACATCTTTTTCCACATTATTAAAGAGAATGTTAATCCATTCCCTTGTCTGTGCAAAACGTTCTGTATCTCTGATCTCCAGAATATATCCTTTTCCGCGTACTGATTTCAAGATGCACCCGCAGTTTCTGCAGGCTTCCCGCAAATGATCAATATCATTCTTAACCGTTCTTTCCGATATATTCAATTCTCTCGCCAGTTCTCCTGCTTTCAAATAACTGTCTGTTCGAGAAAGCAGATAAATCATTTTCAAAATTCTTTTTTCTTCAACAGCCATGCAGTATTTTGTCCTTTCCTCTTTGTAGCCGTATAAAATCGTTCCACATCAGTTTATCATGTTTTAAAAAATCGGACAAGAAAAAGCCCGGGAAATCAGCTGTCTCCTGATTTCCCAGGCTTTTCAAACACCGGCTCTATTCTGTAAAATTCTAGCAAAAACTCAGCTTTCCCGCAGAAATCAGCCTTCCTGATTTCCGGTCAAAGAGAAGAATGTCTGAGCCTGTAATGGAAATCCCGGTTTTCTCTCCCAGACGGAAGGTCACGCTTCCAAATACAACTCCGGTCAGCAGGAATTTTCCAATCCGCAGCTTCAGGGTAGACTCCATACCGGTAGGCATTGCGCCGTAAATAACTGCCGGAACTGCTCCGTTTTCCTCCAGCCGGATACACTCCGGGCGGACACCCAGAACAAAGTCCTCGTTGGTAATCACCGGCTCATCCTCTATGGCGTAATCAGACTCGTCCACCTTTGCAATGTGGTACCGGAAGGCCTCGTCCTTGTTGCTCTTTTCCACTGCCCGCTTATCCTTCAAAAGCTCTGCCCGGGCTGCCTCCTTTTCCTGCTCCTGCTGATCCCGCTCCCGGAACCAGCTGTCCAGACGGAAAGGCTCATCCGGCTGAAAAACTGCTTTCTGATTTTCCAGCAGAGACAGCTTAAGACTGCCGTCCTCCGTCTGGCATCCATGAGCCTCAATAAAGTTAATCGACGGATTTCCGACGAAATCTGCAGCAAACAGATTGGCCGGACGCCGGTAAACATCAAGCGGCGCGTCGTACTGCTGAAGTACTCCGTTGTTGACCAGGCAGATCTTCGTTGCCAGTGTCATCGCCTCCATCTGATCATGAGTAACGTATACAAAGGTGCTTCCCGTCTCAACGTGGAGCCGCTGAAGCTCATAACGCATTTCCAGTCTCAGCTTTGCATCCAGATTGGAAAGAGGCTCATCCATAAAAAGCACATCCGGCTCCGGAGCCAGGGTTCTGGCAATCGCCACACGCTGCTGCTGTCCTCCGGAAAGCTCTGCCGGATAACGGTTCATAAACATTCCGATTTTAACAATCCGGGACACGCGGCGCACTGCCTTGTCAATCTCTTCCTTTGTCAGCTTGCGCTCTTCCATCAGTGTCTTTCCGTCTGCCGTTACTGCATACTGTTCACTGAGGCTCTGTCCCTTTGCCTCATAAGACGCCCGGATTTCCTCCAGCTTTTTTGAATACTCTTCCGCCTTTTCAGATGCCGCTGCATCCGGATCCGCCGCCTCATGAATCTTCAGTCCGTACAGCTCCTTTGCCGTATAAATGGAAAGCGTAAAGGAATCCATGAATTTCAGATAAATCTTATCCTCGTCCAGCTTTCCCCGTTTGTCCCGGCACTCCTCCACCAGATCCCGGATCCGCTTTCCGCTTTGCAGCGCCTTCTTCAGCTCTCCTGCCTTCATGGCTTCGAAATCGTATCTGGGCAGCTCCTCCTTTATATTGCTCAGTCCGAATGAAATATTCTGATAAACCGTCATATTGGGCCAAAGCGCATAGTTCTGGAACAGAAAGCCGACCTTTCTTTTATTGGCCGGCACGTTAATGCCTGCTGCACTGTCAAATACGACCCGGTCACCAATGGTTATCTGTCCTTCTGTCGGCGTTTCCAGACCTGCAATCATTCGCAGGATTGTGGTCTTTCCGCAGCCGGAGGGGCCCAGAAGGGTGATAAAGGAATTGTCATCAATATGAAGATTCAGGTGATCCACTGCATAAAACTTTCCCCACCGTTTTGTTACATTTTTTAAAACAATTTCCGGCATAAGATTTCCCTTCCTTTCTGTCTAGATCAGCCGCCGATTCCTTCATCCAGGCTGGCTCCGGTCAGCTTGTTGACCAGGGTGTTGAAAATCAGAATCGTTACAATCAAAATCAGGTTGATGGCACTGGAAAATGCATACAGTCCCATTTCATCAAAGTAATCCAGGGTTGTGGAAAGAATAAAGCCCTGAGTACAAAGCAGCAAAAACAGTGACAGCTCACGCAGGCACGTCATAAACGGAAGCATGTATCCGCTGATAATTGCTGATTTCTGAATCGGAATAATAATCCGGAACATCCGCTTGTGCCAGGGTATATTCTGAATCATGGCCGCTTCCTCGATCTCATTGCTCAGCTGCAGCATGGAGTTCAGGGCGCTTCTGCTGGCAAACGGAATATATTTTATGGTTCCTGTAATAATCAACAGAGTATATGTATTAAAAAGATTGATCTTTTCATTGGAAAACAGGATAAAAAATGCTGCGCCTACTGCAATGGACGGCATCAGATACGGAAGAAACGCCATTGCATTCACATAGCTTGCCCACTTGCTTCTCCTGTTTTTCGCAACTGCGTATCCAATCAGAGTTCCTATAGTTCCTGCAATCAGCGCACAGCTGACTGCTACTAAAAGGGTTCCGGCAAAGGCGTGCCAGATCGTGCTGTTGTAAAGGATACCATGCTGACCGTACAGGCCGTTTTCTGTCACATTCTCACTGGTCAGCCACCACTTGGTAGTCAGATTGGAAAAATCTCCTGTATACAGGAAGCTGTAATCTCCGGGGTTCGGCAGGAAAGTTTCCAGTGCAAAGGAGAAAATCGGGAAAATACTGGTAAAGAAGGTCAGGATAATCATAACAATGGCAATCCCGTATTTTCCGATTCTGCCCAGATTAATCTTGGAGAGCTGTCCTGATTTTCCTGTGACAGTGGTATAATTTTTCCGGCTCTTTAAGCTGACCTGATTCATCGTCAGAATCAGAACGCCGAAAATCATCATAATAATAGCCAGAATGCTGGCCTCACCTGTATATTTGGAGTTCAGGGAAATATACTTGGTGGAAAGCGTTGTCAGCCCCAGATAATGGGGAACCGGATAACTTCCCATTGCGCTTCCGAATACAAGAAGAACGGTGGAGAGAATCGCCGGCTTAATCATCGGGAGGGTAATCCGGCACATAATCTTCCACTTGGGCGTATCGAGAATAGTCGCCGCCTCCTCCAGGTTGGCATCCATATTCCGGAAAATTCCTCCAATCAGAATATAGGCAAAGGGCGCGTAATGGAGTCCCAGAACAATGGAGCTGGGAACCAGTCCCTGACACCACCACTTCGCTGCCTCAAATCCCGTCAGGGAAGCTAAAAGCCCATTGGCAGTTCCCATAACCGCATTGCTGTTAAACACATTCTGCCACACCACAGCCAGTGTCCACTGAGGCATGATATAGGGAAAAATAAAAATCGAGCTTAAATATTTTCTGAATTTTAAATTCGTTCTTGTAACCAGAAATGCGAACGTACCGCCGTAAACAATGGAAATCACACAGGTAAAGACTGCCAGAAGAAGCGTATTCCATAACGGCTTCCACAGATTGGTCTTTGCCAGCCTGCTTGTAAAAAGATCCACATAGTTTATCAGCGTATAGCCGGAGGCCTTCCCTGTCAAATGGGCGTCGATGGTGCCCGGGTGAATGGTCAGCGTATCCTTTACAATAGCAACAATCGGCGCAACGGTTGTAAAGGTCAGAATAATACCGAACAACAGCAGGATAATATTCTGCGGCTTGGAAAAGTACGTCCGGACCCGGTTTTTGTAAATTGCTGTATTCTGATTCTTTTTCAACTGTGTCCGCTCCTTTCCTGTAATCGGAAAAGGTGCCGCAGATGGTCCGCAAACAGATCTGCGAATCACTTACAGCACCTTCGATTTAGTCAATCAGTGATGAAACCTCTCTGCCTGCTGCAAGAGACGGATGGTTTCACACCCTACTGGGCGCTGTCCGCATACTTGCTCAGCATCTCGATCCAGCTTCCTACGGTAAAGGAAACAGAAGCACAGTATTCCGGATCCTCAAGAACCAGTTCTCCGTCTGTTGTCCACCAGTCATAGCCGCGATCGTTCTTACATTCATACACATTTTCACCAGCCTCATTGTAGCCGCCCTTGCTGTGCTGATAGGTTGTCTCAATAGCCTCTGCAACCTGCGGGTTGGCAGAATAACCGCCCATATCCTTGCCCCATGCGGAGAATCCGTCTTCGGTACAGGTCATATACTGGATAAATGCACATGCTGTCCAGGGCAGAGGACTGTTGTTGGTCAGGAACAGATAATGGCAGTATCCATATCCGCCGATTCCCTGATAGCCGTCCTCATAAGCTGCAACCTTGATGTTATTTAAAGATACACCTGCAGACTCCTCAACAGAACGCAGCTTGGAATAAACCAGCAGACCGCTCTGATCCGTAGCAGAATCTGTTACCAGGGTATTACAGATAGGACCATCATCCGTCTGTGCATTGTAATTTTCTACCCAAAGCTTGATCCATGCCAGAGCATACGCGCCGTTTTCGCCCAGCCCCAGATCCTCTGCATCTGCAGAAACCTCGTCAATTACCGGCTGGAAATAAGCCTTGTCATTGTCATCAAGGGCATCAAACGCATCCTTTAACCAGCCTGCGTACTGATCCTCGGTCAGCATATACAGGAAGTTCTTTCCTACAATCTCAGAATCAATATCCATAAACAGCGGATGACTTCCCTCTGCAACAAAGTCCCAGCAGTTGTCATAGACAGCATCGCCTGTGGAGTTGTACATAAATACCTTGTTCAGTGTCTGAAGAGGAAGGAATCCTTCATAGGCATCCGGTGTTGTGTTGTTGGCCTCTGCCCACTCCTTGGGAATATAGGTTTTCAGAATACCGGTCTGCACCATTTTTGACTCAATCTGGTTGCCGTCCTGAATCAGAGTCATGGCAAAGGTTCCTGTGGACTTCAGAGAATCTGCTGACAGCTGCTCAAAAATCTTATTATTCTTGGGCTGCTGCCACTCATACTCCATCGTATAAGAAGGATCGATGGTCTGAAGGTACTCAATAAATAAGGGCAGGGCGCTCTTTCCGCGGCTGGAATTTCCTACGCCGTAGAAGGTTTTTCCATTGGACTCTTCAATGGCTTTCTTAGCCAGCTCTTCCATGGACATGCCCTCTGCCTCCTGGATAATCTTCTCTACCTCAGAAAGATCTCCGGATGCCTCCGGCTTTGCTTCCGGCGCTGCTGTTTCCTTTTCTCCGGCCTCTGCTGCCGTTGTGGGAGCTGCTGCCGGCTGTGTTTCCTTACTGCCGCCTCCGCCGCAGCCTGCCAGTGACACTGCCGTCAGAGAACATGCAAGGACTACTGATAAGAAACGTTTTTTCATATGAATCTCCTCCTTTTTTTGAATTACCGTCCTTAACTATAGTTCTATTATACTGTGGAAAGACGGCTTCAGCCAGATGACAGGACTGCGATTCTTTTCGTTTTTCTGTTATCTTTTTTGTTTCCTGACGGCGTAGCCGAAGACTGTGATTCGTCACCTGTTCTGATATTCGGACGGAGTGATTCCCGTCACCTTTTTAAAGGTACTGGAGAAATAGGCAATATCACGATATCCAACCTGCTCCGCTGCCTCATACACCTTGTTCCGGCAATCAGAAAGCAGCTTCATTGCCGACTGAATCCGGTATCTTGTCAGCCAGGCCATAACCGTGTATCCTGTTTCCTTTTTAAAGCAATGACTTAAATGACCCTCGCTGATTCCGACAGCCTCTGCTATCTGAGCCACTGTAATCTCACTTTCCCCGTAATGAACTGCCATATACCGGACAGCCTCTCTTACATAACCGGACAGACCGGGAGAGTTTTCATCAAAGGGAAGCAGGGAATTCTCATTTTCCTCTTTTTTCTCCCGCGACCGGAGAATTTTTTCCCTGGCCCGCAAAACGGCCGCCTCCAGCTCCCCGTCCTCAAACGGCTTTAAAATATAGTCAAAGGCATACAGCTTCAGTGCTTCCCTGGCATACTCAAATTCGCTGTAGGCAGTAAGAAAAATAACAGGCGTATCGTTTTTCTCCTCCCGCATGACCTTCAGCATCTCGATTCCGCTCATTTTCGGCATCCGGATATCGCTGATAACCAGATCCGGCTTCTCTGACCGGATCAGCTCCAGTGCCTCCCTGCCATTTGAGGCCTCCAGAATATCCCCGAAGCCCAGGGACTTCCAGTCTGTTTCACAGACAATCCCCTTTCGTACAAACATCTCATCATCTGCCACTAAAAGCTTATACATTCCCGCTCACTCCCTCTGTTCTTTCTTTAGTCCTTCTCCCTGACGGCTGCCTCTTCTCCTCTGTCCGGCAAAAGGATCCGCACACAGGAGCCGCTCTCCTCTCTCCGCTCTGCCTGAAGACCGTACCCGTCTCCGTAATGAAGACGTATCACCATATCTACGTTATAAAAACCTATATGGCCGGACAGCTTTTCCCGGTCCCGGCTGTTAAGGCGTTTCAGCACCTCATCACTGATGCCGCAGCCGTTATCTGTTACCTCAATGCACAAAAGTCCCTTTTCCTCCATCCTGTAAACCTTCACATGGATGGTTCCCTCGTCACAGTCTGCCAGTCCGTGAATCATGGCATTTTCCACAATGGGCTGAATCATCAGTTTAGGAACGAAAATTCCGGAAAGCTCCCGGGGAAGTTCCGAGGTAAAGGTAAATCTTCCTCCAAAACGAATTTTCTGGATCTCTGCGTAGCTGTCTGCCAGCTCCATTTCCTCCTTCAGGGGAATCATCTGGGGGCTGGAAATACTGGTCCTTAGAATTTTTGCCAGCTTTGCTGACAATGTGGCTATCTCCGGAATGTGATTTGCCTTTGCCACCCACTTCATGGTATCCAGGGTATTATAAAGAAAATGGGGATTCAGCTGGGCCTGCATCATGGCAATCTGCACCTCATTCAGCTTTTTCTGCTGTGCCACCTGCTCCTTCATATACTGATCCAGCTGGGCAGTCATGGCATCAAAGCTGGCTGCCAGCTGTCCGAATTCATCTGCCCGTTCCATCTCCACACGGGTATCCAGATTTCCTTTTTTTACCTTATCCATCGCCCTGTTCAGCAAAAGAATCGGCTGGGACAGATGACGGCTGAGACGGGAAGCCACAAACAGACAAAGAAGAAAGCTGAATGCCGTCATAAGAAACAGTACAGAATACATGGAGGCTGTCAGCCCGCCTGTAAAGATTTCCGGCCTCAGAAGAACGCCGGTCAGCCCGGTGTCTCCCAGAGGAGCCACAAAAACCTCACTGTCCTTCCAGGAGGAAGGCTCTTCTTTTCCCGTCATTTTTCCAGCCCTCATCGCCTGTGCGATTTCTCCCCCGGCCGCTGTGCCGGCGCTGTATAAGGGCTCGTAAAACTCATTCAGAATACAAAGCCCGTCCTGGCTTCCCAAAAGCCCCTGAAACACCTGATTCAGATTCTCCTCTGACAGACTTGCCACCACAAAGCCAACCGGCACTCCGTCCTCCCCCGGGATTCCCCGGGCCGCCATCAGGCACATGTCCTCATTGTCCTTCCGGATAATCACATCTTCCCCGTGGGCGCCGGAAACCTTCAGAATGCCCCAGTACACCGGAAGCTTTTTCTGATACATGCCGGTCCCGGTAGAATACAGGCAGACTCCATCCCCGGAATACAGATCAAAACGGGCCAGCTCTCTTAATTCAGAGGTTTTCTCATACAGGATGTGATAAACCTCACTTTTTCTGCCCTCTGCCTTTCCCGCCATAGCCATCTGCACCATCCAGGAGGAGGCAAGGCTGTTTTCCGCATCCTCGATCTTCTGCCAAAACTCCAGAAATGCAGAATTCACAATGTGAACCTGCTCCATATTTACCTTCCTGTAGTCTCTGTCCGCCTTGACCTGAAACATCTGAATCAGAAACAGACAGGAAACCACCAACGGCAGAACGGCAACCATAAGAAATCCTGCAAGAAGCTCCCTGTTAAATGATGTTTTAATTTTTTCCTTCATCTGTCAGCACCGCCCATTTCTCCAGAATCCGCTTCTGACGGCCAACCGCCAGCTCCAGATCAAACCTTATCAGCCTTCCTCCCGGCTCTCTGGTTTGCAGCTCCAGATCCTCCCGAATCGTTCTCCGGCAGAGGTATTCCCCGGCAAACCGCTGGGTATCATCGCTGACAATAAATTCCAGAAAAAGCTCTGCATTTTTCCGGTGACGGGCTCCCTTCACCACTGCACATCCGTCAGGCAGAGCGCTGGTTCCCTCCTCCGGATAAACAATCGTCAGATCCGCGCCCCGGTCAATCCATTTTCTGGCTGTCTCCTCCAGGGTGATCCCCACCATCTTTCTTCCGGCCGCCACATCCTCCAGTACCGCGCCGGAGCTTTCCAGGAGACTGCCGTCCAGAGCCCCGGCAAAATCCTTCAGAACCTGATCCTCATCTCCGTCCAGAACCTGAAGCATGGTTTCCAGCATGGTACAGCTGCTTCCTGATCTGGCCGGATCCGCAAATGCAATCCGTCCCCTCCAGTCATCTGTAAAAAGCTCTTTCCAGCTGTGAGGCGCATCTTCCTTTCCGACCAGCTTATTGTTGTAAATAAAAACAATGGGAAGTCTTGTAAATAGAGTCCACAAATCCTCCCTTGACTGATAACGGCTGATAATCTCCTCCTTTTTCTGAGTCCGATAGCATTCAAAATTCTCCTTTGCCGCCTCATAGCTCTCAATTCCGCCGCCAAACATCAGATCACAGGAAAAATCTCCTTTTTTTCTGCTTTCCTCAATATTCTCCAAAAGCTCTGTCGTTCCTCCTGTCCTTACATCCACCCAGATTCCCGTTCTTGATTCAAACTCACGGACAATGGGACCATAGACATCCGGTTTGTGTGAGGTGAAAAGAACCAGCTTTTTTTCCTCCGGAATTTCCTCCAAATCTCCGGCGTTTCTTCCCGTCCCCTGCCCAAAAACAGCAAACGCAGCAATTACTACTGCCACTGCCGCCAAAATACAGACCGCGCGAAACGGTGTCAGACTCTGTCTGAAAAAATGCCCCTGCTTTTTTTCCAACGTATTTTCCTCCGTACTTTTCCGGTTCATCATTCCTTTTTCTTACTCCGATTCTACCATTTCAGAGAATGAATAGCAAGACAGCGCTCCTCGCGGAGCTTTTTTATTTCATAGGACGCAATTTCCTATGAAAAAAAAAGCCGGCTTTTTCCAGCCTGCGTCAATCGCAGATTAGAAAAAACCGGCTCATCATTTGTACCTGGTTCCGTCCTGCAGCTTCAGTCTGTTTCACTCATCCACTGCACAAGATTCAATTGTAAAATCCCCTCATAATCCGCTTCCTGCTCATCCATGGTCAAAAGATATTTCGGATAATTGTCGCGAATCTGCTGAAGGGGAGTCAGCTTTTCTGAAAGCTCCGCCGGATCCTTTGTGCTTTCCGCCACCTGAAAATAGACAGGCCGGCCTTCCCGGAGCGCCACAAAATCAATTTCCGTGCTGGTTCCCAGCTGACCATTGTAAACCTCCGGATATCTTCGTTTCAGTTCAAGAAATACCAGATTTTCCAGCACCCGTCCCCTGTTTTTTTCCTCCTGTTTTACCATCATCCTGCCCAAAGCCGGGTCACACAGATAGAACTTGTTCATCGTAGTCAGAAGCTTCCGTGTTTTAATATGATACCGGCGCACTTCATAAAACAGCCGGCCTTCCGTCAATCCCTGAAGATACCTGTCTACGGTCTTCTGATCCACCTTTCTTCCTGACGCAGCCATAATATTGGCAATTGCAGCAGGAGAAGTCCGTGTTCCAATCTCGTACATGAGGAACCGGGAAATTGCTTCCAGAACAACAGCATCTGCTATTTTCTGGCGTTTTACCACATCATTTAACAGAATCGTGTGGTAAAGTCCCCGCAGATACTCCCGCGTTTCTTCCCTGTCAAGGCTGCGTCCTGACAGATAAGGAAACGCTCCGGACTCTGCATACTGCTGCAAAGCCTCTTTCCCGTCTTCTTCTGCCTCTCTTCCCCGGGCCGCCTGATACTCACGAAAAGAAAGAGGCTGCATTTCCAGAACGGCCCATCTTCCCTCCAGAAGGCCAGCGGCTTTTTTCCCCGGCTCCCAGAGGCAGGAAGTGCTGACATAAAGATCACAGGTTCCCAGAGACAGAATCCGGGCCGCCGTTTCCTCCCAGTTTTCTGTATGCTGAATCTCATCCAGAAATACAAAGAAACTCTGTCCCTCCTCCAACTGCGTTTCCAGATACCGGTTCAGGGCTTCACAGTCTGTTAAATCCTCAAACTCCGGGCTTTCCAGATCAACTGCAATCACTCTGGCTTCCCCGGTCAGTTCTTCCTGAAACCGGCGAAGCAGCGCCGTCTTTCCGCATCCGCGAACGCCGGTTACAACCTTAACCAACGGCTGATTCTTCTGCTTTCTCAGCCAGCCCAGATAATTTTTCCGTTCTAAATCCCTCATATAAAGTCACTTCCTCCGACTGTGTTTTCCGTCCCCTCAGCATGTATAAAAGCAGTTTTTATTTACTCTGTCTCCGCATCCGGCTCCACCACATCTGCTACATGGCTGTTTCCAAACTGGACAATCTCGCCGTTTACCGCTGTCTTCCACTCATCATCATTGCCGTCCTTTACGGTCTTGTTCTTCACAATCTTTCCGCTGGAATTTAACAGACGAACGCCTACTCCCGGCAAATCAAAGGCCTCGTATTTAGACTGGGCATCTGCCTTCTGAAGCTTGCCCTGACAGTAATACTTTCCTCCCCGGACGCCGTTGACTCCGGCTCCTGTATTCTCAAAGCAATACTCTGAGGTCTGGGAAGCATCGGCATTGGAGCCGTCATTGATTCTTACAGTTCCTGTCAAAGCCGCAAAATCTCCCTCGCCCTTTCCAAAACAGTAAACACGTCCGTTTACCTCCTGAAGGCCGCTCCGGGCATTTCCATAGGAATCAAAAAGATACCGCTTTCCGTCAATGGTCTCAATCTTTCTGGTTCCCTGAGAAGCGCAGACCGGATATCCGGAATCCTGGATATAAAACCACTCCTCATTTCCGGTACAGTCTTCATCCGGTCCCACCGTCTTAATCCAGGCGGTATCCACCCGCTGACCCATCTTGTACTGATCCGTGTCTTTTTCAGCATAATACTTATATCCCGTGATCACCGGAGAGCCGCCCCTCTGCCGGATCCAGCCCAGCTGAATGATCCCCCGCTCGTCCACGCAGTAAGTCGCTCCATCAACCTCAAATTCCTGGAAGGTGCCGGAGGTGGAATATTTCACACGGCCTGTCTCCGGAGTAAAATAAAACCAGGCATGCTTGCCGTAATTACCCGTGTAATTATCAAGAACTGTGCCGTCATCATCCTTCCAGCTATCCAAAAGCTCCAGATACTGCCACCCGTAAAGGCGGGCTCCGTCCTCTCCGCAGTAAAATTTATTGCCATCTACCCAGCCGGTTCTCATTCTTCCGCTACTGTCCAGATAATACTGCTTTCCGTCAATGGCATGCCAGCCATCCCTGAGAACGCGGCCTGTCTCATCCGCATAATACCAGTAGGTATACTCAGAATTGTTGGAATCCAGCCCGCTGATGGAAAACCATTCTCCGGCCTTCATGGCACCGTCATCCCCCAGATATTTGCGGCCCTTACCTGCATCCACCATCCAGCGTTTTTTCAGCACATTTCCGCCGGCGCCAAAGTTATAGGTCTTTCCGTCTACCTCATAATATCCGTCCACAAGCACCTGTCCATTGTCCTGCGCATAATAGGTAGTCACCGAGACTGCTCCTGTATTGGCATTTACATTGGTGATATCAAACCAGTCTGTCTGCAGCCAGCCGTTTTCATCAAAATAATACCGCTCCTTCTGCTCTCCAATCAGCCAGCGCTTCCGGTAATTCAGGCCATTTTTATCAAAATAATAGGAGTGGCCGTCCATTTCCCGCCAGCCGTCACGGACGATATCCCCGTCTCCGGCTGCAAAATACCAGTTGGAATACTCCTGTCCGGCGCTGTTGACTCCTGTAATGGCAAACCAGCCGTTTTTCTCCATAGCGCCGTCTTCCCCCACATAGTAGCGTTTTCCCTCCAGATTCAGCCAGGCCTTTCTGGGTGAATTGGCTCCTGCATAAAAATAATAAAGCTTTCCGTCCAGCTCCTTCCAGCCGTCATAAAGAAGACTTCCGTCTTCGTCTGCATAATACCAGGTCAGATAAGGCTCATTTTTTGCATTCAGACGCTCAATGCTGAACCAGCCGCCGGACTGCCTGCCGGTTTCTGCATCAATGTAATACTTATTTCCATCAATCGTAACCACACCGTCCCGAACCGCATTGCCGCCGGAATAAAAATAATATTCATGGCCGTCAATAGTAAACCAGCCGTTGCGGTAAATATTTCCACCCTCCCCGGCATAGTACCAGGCTGTAGACGGCTTTACATGAGGTTCCTTGGGCGTAGAAGTCACAGAAAACCACTGGTTTTCCAGCTGAACCCCGTTTTCGTCGATATAGCAGCGTTCTCCTGAAGTACCGTTTTTCCAGGTTCCGGCGGCAAGAGCCGTTCCCGAAACCCCAACGGTCAGAAACAGAGAAAACGCTGCTATGGTAAGTATCTGTTTTTTCTTCAATATTTTATCTCCTAACTACTTATAATATATAGCCATTGTTCTTTATCTTTATATCACAATAAATGCATTAATCTAATCTATTATTAGTAAAATTATATAACAGGAAAATAGCTATCATCTTAATAATAATTTACATACATTTTTACAACTTTTTGACTCGTGAATATCATTTTTCTTTCCATTTTTATTCCGGATGTTCATCTAGAATTTTTTTAATCACTCCTGTAAGTTTTGTACTAGAAATTCCGTCTGTATGAGGCAAATATACAATTTCTACTTCTACTGCTCCAAACTGTTTTTCATATAAATTCCATTGCTGTGTACCTTTCCAATCAGATCCTACAAACATCTTATTAAAATGATATTTCTCCCACGCTGCAAATTTATTTTTATCTATTTGTGGAACAACCTCATCAACATATTTTAATGCAGAAATTATCCTTGCTCTTTCTTCATAAGGAATAACAGGTTTTTTGTTTTTTTCTTTCTTTACCAACTCATCTGTGCTCACACCTACTATCAAATAATCACATTGAGCCTTTGCTTTTTCAATAATATTCAAATGACCTATATGAAACATATCATAAACGCCTGTTGTATAACCTATAATTTTAGTATCCATGTCTCTATCTCCGCCTTCAATATATTAGTTTTTCAACTATTTTGGGAATATTATAGTAATCTATTGTCACGCAACACATTTACAAAGATAAATCTACAATAGACAATTTATATTTTGACATATATATTTGCATACTTTCTCCGCTGCATGACCATCCTCAAAACTTCCGATTTCACTCATAAATGTATTTAGTTCATGCTGATATTTTTCGTAATCAAAATGTAATAATGTGTTACACAACTCGTCCATATTTTTTGCGATTGGAAATGGAAGTTTTGTAATATCAAAGTATAAACTGCGTTCCTTTTTTAGGTATTCTTCTAAGTCGGGTGCATAAAGTATGCATGTTTTTTCTGCTATTGCCATATCAAACATACAAGAAGAAAAATCTGTAATCAAGATATCTGATGCCACAATTAATTCCTGCATGTCAGAATAGTCACTCATAGAAATTGCACCATCAGGAATAACCGATGCCAATACATTCGGGTGTAATCTTGCTCCTATCACCCATTCTTCGCCCAGAACTTCTTTCAATCTATTAAATTCCATGCCCAAAAAATCTGAAGGCTTATTTGAACGAAATGTCGGTGCATATAAAATCAATTTTCCTTTTTCTGGAATGTTATAGAATTCATACACTTTTTTTCTGGTGTTATCAGTGTTATTGAAAAATACATCACATCGTGGTGTACCACTTTCTAATATATTTCCTTTGTACCAAAATGCCTTTTTAAATATTTCTGTGCTAAATGCACAGCCTGATAATAGAACATCAATTTTCTCTGAATCCTCCTTACATTCCTCAATATATTTTTCCGAAAAATGTTTAGCTGCATCCCCTTCAATTTTTTTTAATCGTAAAGAACTATGCCACGTTTGAATATATATCTGTCCTTTCCTTTTCTTCCAATAATGAGCTTTTCCTGTACGCATATTACAAATAACAAACTTTGCTGTGTGAAGTTCTTTAAGATATTTTATTGAGAAGTAAGAAATAATTCTCACTTTCTTATCCAATCCATCTGGTATAGCTACTCCCGGCTCAAACACCCATACTAAATCAAATTTATTTGGATAATTCTTTAATAGGTATTCCGTAATATATTTAGGACTACAACCATATTGTTTAAATCCATTTGCCCACAGGATAATTTTGTTTTCCTGCAATGGCATACATCTAAACATTTCTCTTAAGACATCATGTCTAATAGTTTTAATTTTATTAATGATTTCCATTTTTCATAATACCTTTAAAATTTCTTACGATTTCAAAAAGATACTTAAACTCCCTTCCTCTAAAATAACATAACAAAATAATAATATTTGATACAGTAAAAGTGACTCCACATTTCAATACTACCAAAAAAATATTTGAATCTGGAATATTCTTTGTCATCACCCAACATAAACAAGCAATCAAAATAAACAATATTGCCTTTTTTATGTAATCTTTATAATATGGCATTGGTGATGTATGCATACCACACTTAAAAACCAAATACGGATCAAACCAAACATTCGTAGTCATTCGCGCTACTGCTGTTCCCCAAAGAACCCCAACAAGTCCCCACCATTTTACAAAAACAATCGATACAACAATATTAATAATTGCTGAAATAATAGGACGCCATTTACCCTCTACAAAAATCCCCATCGTTTGACGAAAATTAAAAGGTGCAAACAACATTCCGGCAATATATATATTTAGTGCTGTAATCAAGGATACTGACATTGGTAAAACATATTCATCTCCAATCCATATACGAACAAATGGTGTCATACATATAAACAAACAAATAGAGCAAACCGTGTAGAACCAAAATGTTGCCAAATTAATCACCTGAAAAATAAATAATTTTTGTTCGTCACTTTCCCTCGCATTTAAGTTACCAATACTTGCCGTTAAATTATTAAAAATACTTGATAAAAATCCACTAACTGTCGTAGTCAACAAAGTATAATTTGAATATATTCCCACCGTAGCTATTCCAACAAAAGAAGATATAATAATATTATCTGTAGAATTTAAAGCCAATGTTCCTATTTTGTACATAATTAAAGCTTTTACATTATCTTTTATTTTCTTCAACTCTTTTTGAGGTAACGGCAATATGTCCTTACGTTTTAAAAAAGGAAACTGTTTTTCCGAATAAAAATAGGAAAAAATATTTGGAATAAATCCGAACACCATCTGTATTCCTAAGTATACAAAATAACTTTTAAATATAAGCAATGTCATCACTTGACAAATACACATCAAAATATTACAACAAAATGAAACATAGTTAATTATGTAATTTTTTTGGCACGCAGTAATAAAACTACTTCGATATGCAAATAAATATGATATTGCTGAGTTAGCCAAATATAATACATAAATTACCCTGATGTTTGGAATGGTATCAATATCTTTAATAAAAAAAGGTAAACTTGGCAACAACGCTAATCCAATAATCAAAACAAGTACAAATAAAAAGCGATACACTTTTTCGTATAAATACATTAAAGAACATACTTTTTCTTCATCATTTTCTGCTATCGGTTTATATAAGCTAAAAATAATTGCTTGACCAATTCCCAATTCTGCAAAAGATAATAACGTCAAAATATTTGAAAATAAACCACTAATCCCTAAATATGTGGTTCCAAGTGTCTGAATAAAAAATGTTCTTGATATAAATCCTGTAATTGTTATAATCAACTGTCCCAATAAACCAGTTATTATATTTCTTATCGAATTTCTAATCCTCATATAATATTTCCTTCTTGTTATAAGCTACATCTCAACTATTTCTATTAACATATCTTTTATACAGTTTTACAAAAGAATAATTTAAAGTCATCATACGAAACAATACGTTAAATTTTTTCCGCAGATTCGCGTATTTTCTTATTTGATTCTTACACTCCATAAATTGCTTCTTTATTCTATCCAAAGCTTTTTTATCATTAGCTTCTGCCGCCTCACAGTATAAACCAATAATAGACACAAACATTCTTTCATACTCAATATGTATCAAATGATCTAATTTCAATTTTTTAAGCGTATTGATTCTTTCTTCAATAATTCTAAAAATATCTAATTTATTCTCGCTAAAACTACTGTGAATGATACTATCCTGCCGCACTACATAAAAGTATAAAATATCCGGAATATAGGTTACTGTCAACGATTTTTGGAATGCATGTGTACACCACATTTCGTCCTCATGTCGTATTGATACAAAGGGCACTTCCAACATCAACTCTCGTCGTACAAATTTTGTTGCACCAGATGCAGCCACTCCCCCTAAATGATATAAGTTTTCAAATAATTCCTTTGATGATTGTCCTTGATAAATTTGATCATCGTTTACTTTCCCATCAACTTTTTGATTTTCAGTTACTTCCTCATATCGGAACTGAACAAAATCACACGGATATTTTCTCATAATATCAAAAAGTCGTTTGACCGAATTTTCTGCTAAATAATCATCACCATCCAAATACATAACATATTCGCTTTTAGCTAATTGAGTTCCTACATTTCTTGCTGAGGACAAACCACCATTTTCTTTATGTATAACTTTTATTCTACTATCACAAGCTGCATACTCATCACAAATTCTACCACTGGAATCCCTTGAACCATCATCTACTAGGATAATTTCTATATCCTTTTCTGTTTGATTAATTGCTGATTCAATTGTCTTTCTAACATATTTTTCTACATTATAAATCGGGATAATAATTGTTACTTTTGACATTGGTAGTACCCTTTCTTAGTTATTACGATATTACTCATTTAAAACAGTAATTTCATCAAAATACTTATTAACTATGTCCATTTCATCCCCAATAAAATTTTTTAACTCTGGCACAAAAATTGAACCTTGAACTTCATCATACGAAAAACATACTTTATGTTTCAAAGGCAATTTTACAAAATCTTCAATATCTTTTTTGCTACATTCTTCTCTCTGTGATAATTTGAAAATCATGTGTTCTGGATTTACTCGCTTAATACGCCTATACCATTTTTCTTCTGCTTCTGCTTCTGAATGATAATGCATAAAGTATATCTCTATATCATCTAATCTTGCTACCGGATATGGAGATTCCTGAAGTAATGCATAGTGATAACTGGCTGACTCCCACGGTATAAACTCTAGCTTTAATTTAAAATATTTTTCCCAGTTCTCACACAACTTTACAAAATCATGCCCTAAAATAAATACCCCAGCTGTCGGAGATTGATATGGCAATCCATACTTCTGATATATAAAACTTCCCCAACAATTATTAGATATAATTGTAAACTCTGTTGACTTTAGTCTCTTTCTTAATTTTCTTTTTTTTAATCCTTCATCTATTTTTATAAAAGCGTTTTTTATCTTTGACACTTCTAATCACTTTCCTTAAATAATCTTATCTATACATTCCATGATATGTTACTTTTATTCTTGTTAACATAGTAAAAAGGCCTCTTTTTACTGCATACTTATATACTCTTTTTCTTTCCTCTGTTGTTAGAGACGAACTATTTAGAGAGCGGAGCACCGATGACTCAAATATCGTATTTAATTTACTCTGTTCAAAATACTTCGCCATCTGATTGTATTTTAAAATATGATTTAAACAATCTACAAACACCATTATATCATCTACTGAATACTGTTTATATTCCCCAAAACAATATCTAGAAAATACTGTTTTTTCTCTTTCTGATAGTTCAATACCTATATCTCTAAATCTTTGATTCATAAGCTTTATCATCATATTGTAATAGGATATATCCTTTTTCTGGGTAATTTGAGAAGAGTGTATTCTATAATTGAGTAGAATGTCCGGTAATGTTGAAATATTGCTCACTTTTGAAATATCCCACCACAAACAGTAATCTTCTGCCCCAGCAAACTCACTATTATAGCGCATCTTATTTTGAATCAAAATATCTTTACGAATCATCACCGTAGGATGTGCAATACAAGAGTTAAATATTAATTCTGCTTTTAACTGCTTTGAATCTGTAGTAAAAACTCTATCCGTTGATTCATTATTTTCTCCAAAAATATGAATACCTGTTCCCAACAATCCCACATCTTTATTTTTTTCCATATAAATAATTTGTTTCTCCAACCGATTGTCTACAGCAATATCATCCGCATCCATTCGTGCAATATATTCTCCGGTTGCAAAATCCAACCCTTTATTCAATGTAACAACAATTCCAGAATTTTGTTCATTTTCCAGATAGACAATTCTTGAATCACTATACAAATCAATAATTTCTTTCGTCTTATCTGTAGAACCATCATTAATAATAATAAATTCAAAATCTCGATATGTTTGATTTAATATACTTTCAATTGCTTCGCCGATATATTTTTCAGCATTATATACCGGCATTACAACACTTATTTTTCTCAATGTTCTCCTCCTCATATAATCAAGTGTTTTTTATTGAAAATTCAAGGTTTTTCAACCTTTC
>OHHV01000273.1_pt1 | contig 24522 bp, 14 predicted proteins | sample 1568141 | NCBI WGS metagenome assembly OHHV01 (sample SAMEA3879589, study PRJEB24766) | human gut metagenome | biome: human-associated habitat; feature: feces | place: USA | collected 1985/1987
TTATGCCTTGCATCCCAGTATTTTTTCTTCACTTCCTCAAGAAACGCCAATGCTTCTTCTTCTGTCTTAACAGGACGTACAGTCGCGATAAACCTGGATTTTTTTTCTGTAATCTCTCCTGTGCCGCCCTCCAGCACAGTCTTATATGTTTCCAGCATAGTTCCTCTCCCTTTCTCCTTTATAATTTTTTATTTCCCATACACCCAGCATTTCTCTATCTGCGGCTCCAGTCTGTCATACTCCCATTTTTTTCCGCTGTTGCTCCTGCTAAAAGGATCATTAATGATCATCTGGCTGCCGGTATGTCCCCGCACCACAATGAAGTGCCCGTTATCTGTAAAATCCCCCGGTCCCATAGCACAAATGATCAATCTCCCTTCATCCAGTTCTCTTTCCATTTCCAACAGATTCATATAAGGAAACTGAGTTACCTTTACCCCGTATTCTTTTGCTATATTCTCCATAAACAGCCAGGAGGTTCCCTCACCTTCCACGTAATACCCCTCCTCCATGGCTCGTCCTGCCAGTAAATCCGGAGTAAGACTTTTATCCCGGGTAATACTGTAAAGTACCATGGAAAGACAGGTGGGGCCGCATCCGGAAATTCCTATATTTGATTGACCATAGGGAACATACCCCCATCGTTTATCCCACTGTATAAAAAGCGGCACAGCTCTCCTGCTTTCAGAAAGGGTGATGCCTCCTGATGGCTCCGCCGGTGCATTCAGATAAGATACTGCAAAATCCAAAGCCTCTGTATTCCGTTTTAAGGCATCCAGAAAATCCGCCGGATATTCTTCTTTATTTTTATTAATCTGATCCCATAGCTTTTCTTCCCGTGTTTTTTCTACAGGAGTAACTTCTACGACTATAGCCTTCGGAGGAACAGATGTCTCCTGAAACTGCCATTGTCTGCGCTCTTTCTGCAGAAAAACCCCTGCTGCTAAAAACAGAAAAACAAAAACAGTCATGATCACTCTCCGATTTCTCTCTTTGATCCTGTTTTCCACAGCAGGACTTCTTGGGCGATCTTTTCCACAAAAACCTGTTTTATTCTTTTTTTTCAAAATATGATCCCCCTTGCCAGATTTTTTATCTTTCGGCAAACTTGTATTTTTTCTTTTGTGTAACGATTATACCATAAAAGCACTTCCTGCTGTAATTTTTCTTATGACATTCTGAGATAAAATGTTCTGTTCACAGCAACGTGCAAAAGCCCATTCCAATTTTCTATTCTCTCATATCGTACATGGAAATTACAATATTTTTGTATTTTTCTGCTATACTAAATATGAAGTTTTTATTTTGGGGTTTATTTACGTTTTTTTATTTGATATAATAAAACGGATTATAAAGGAGGAAAATCATGAATTACGGTAAAAAATCAGTCGCAAAAAAACGAAATTCTCTGATTTCCCGTACAGCCATGATGGGAAAACGCGCACATGTTTCTTTTATCAGAGTTCTTTTTGTTTCTCTGATCACTTTATGTGTGGTCGCAGGCTGCATAGGTATCGGTGCATTTCGAGGGATCATAGACAACGCTCCAGATGTAGATGATGTAGACATTTCACCGCTGGGGTATGCAACCTTCCTGTATGACGGAGACGGAAATCAGCTTCGCAAACTGACCGCTCCCAGTTCCAATCGTCTTCCGGTCTCTATTGAACAGATTCCGGTAGATCTGCAGCATGCAGTAGTGGCTATTGAGGATGAGCGTTTTTATGAGCATAATGGAATTGATGTAAGAGGTATTCTTCGTGCTGGTGTGAAAGCACTTACTACCGGAAGCTTTTCCGAGGGTGCAAGTACCATTACCCAGCAGCTTCTGAAGAACAACGTTTTCACCAACTGGACCAACGAATCTACACAGGTGGAGCGATTTACACGTAAGCTTCAGGAGCAGTTCCTTGCCGTTGAGATTGAGAAAAAGATCGGCGACAAGAACGTGATCCTTGAGAATTACCTGAATACCATCAACCTTGGTGCAGGTGCATACGGTGTACAGGCTGCTGCCCGTCAGTATTTTAATAAAGATGTGTGGGATCTGAATCTTTCCGAGTGCGCAACTCTGGCAGGTATCACCCAGGCTCCTACCAAATACAACCCAATCGAGAATCCCAAGGAAAATGCAAAGAGACGTAAAGAGGTTCTTGACCATATGCTGGATCAGGGTTACATCACTCAGGAGCAGTATGACGATGCTATTAATGATGACGTTTACACCCGCATTCAGGAGGCACAGGCTTCTAATACACAGTCTTCAAGCAAGACATACTCTTACTTTGAGGACGAGCTTACCAAGCAGGTTATCAATGATCTGATGAATATCAAGGGATACACCAAGACACAGGCACAGAACCTTCTGTATAGCGGTGGCCTGAAGATCATGACTACCCAGGATCCGGACATTCAGAACATTGTGGATGAGGAATATTCCGATCCATCCAACTATCCGGATTACGTACAGTACGCACTTGATTATGCCCTTACCGTGAAACAGCCGGATGGACAGGAAGTAAACTACAGCAAGGAAATGATGAAGCTTTACTTCCAGAATGAGGATCCGTCTTTTGATCTTTTGTTTGATTCCCAGGACGAGGGACAGACTTATGTAGACCGTTATAAAGCGAATATTCTTGCAGACGGAAGCACCGTTGTTGCAGAGCGTGTAAGCTTTGCCCCCCAGCCTCAGTCAGCAATGACGATCATTGACCAGCATACCGGATATGTGAAGGCAATCATTGGCGGACGTGGAACCAAAACTGCCAGCCTTACCCTGAACCGTGCTACAGACAGTACCCGTCAGCCAGGTTCTACATTTAAGATCGTATCCACCTATGCTGCGGCCCTTAATGAGAAAGGCATGACACTGGCTACCACTTACGAAGACCAGCCAATCACCTATGACAACGGTGCACCAGTCAATAATGCAAGCGGCAGCTTTAATGGTACCACTACGATCCGTACAGCGATCCGTAATTCTGTCAATACCGTTGCCGTTCAGTGTTTTGAGGATGTAACCCCTGAGCTTGGCCTGAAATACCTGGACAACTTTGGATTTACCACACTGGCACATGGTACAGAAGCGGATACCGATGCCAATGGCAATGTTTATACAGATGCCAACCTGCCTACAGCACTTGGCGGTCTGACCTACGGTGTTAAGAACGTAGAGCTTTGTGCCGCATACGCAGCCATTGCGAACGGCGGTAATTATATCAAACCGGTTTACTACACCAAGATTCTTGATCACAACGGAAACGTACTGATTGAGAACAACTCTGTAGGACGCTCCGTCATTAAGGAAACAACAGCTTATCTTCTTACAAGCGCCCTTGAGGATGTAGTTCAGAATGGTACCGGTACAGCCTGCCAGCTTGATAATATGGCAGTTGCAGGTAAGACAGGTACTACAGACGCATACAATGATCTCTGGTTCGTAGGATATACACCATATTACACATGTGCAGTATGGTCCGGTTACGACGGCAACCAGAAGATACCGGAAGGTGACGCACGTAATTTCCACAAGACATTATGGCGTAAGGTCATGAACCGGATCCATCAGGGAATGGAATACAAAGATTTCGAAGTTCCGGATGGTATTGAACAGATCAGTATCTGTGCTGATACAGGACTTCTTCCGAGAGTTGGCTGCCCGGTTACAGAGGAGTACTTTGATGTAGGAACCATGCCTACAGAGTACTGTGACCAGCATTTCTACGAATATGACGAAAGTCAGGATGAAGATATGGAAATCAGCGATGAAAATGCCACTCCGACTCCAGATCCGGAAAATCCGGACGGCACAGACAATGCAGATGGCAGTGGCGGTGACGGCACTGGCGGCGATGGTACTGGCGGTGACGGTACTGGTGGTGACGGTACCGATGGCGGTGATATCCAGTATCCAGATGAAAGCGGCGGAGATTCTGGTAATGATGATATTTATTATTACTAAAAAGCTTTCAGCTGACAGTCAGTTATAAACAATTAAAACTGCAGTTTTCGTTTCCAGAAAGCTGCAGTTTTTTTTCTGCCAAAATAATAGCTGTTCAATGCCTGAATCGCGAAGAGTGTAGCTGTTTCGCGCCCTCACAGCTACACCCTTCGCAATCCAGGAAAAATCATGCTTTGCATGGTTTCGCACCCAGATTTCGGGAGCGGTGAACTATACAAAGAAACGCCTTGCACAGAGTCTGCTGGATTCAGCAATCTTCTGCACAAGGCGTTTCCTGATTTTATGTATTATGAAATTCTCTGGATGATCGGAAATCAGTCTTTGATCACCATACGAGCTGCGCCATAGATACCGGCATCATTTCCAAGGCTTGCAAGAATGATCGGAGTACTCTTACAGGATGGGAATGCATATTTCTGATAATACTTCTGGATACAGTCTGTAAGAGGTTTACCTGCTTTGGATACACCGCCGCCAATTACAATTGCCTCCGGGTCTGTTACACATGCAAACACGGCAAGTGTGCTTCCCAGAATATCGCCAACCTTCTCCATAGTCTTAACAGCCAGAGCGTCACCCTCCTTGTAGAAGTCAAGAACATTCTTAGCAGAAAGCTTCTCTACATGACGCATCTTGCTGTCCTCCTTGCTCTCCTCCAGAATGTCATTTGCCACACGTACAATTCCGGTTGCAGATGCATACTGCTCCAGACATCCGTGATTACCGCAGTTACAGGGGCGAACTTCATTGTGATTGACACATGCATGTCCAATCTCTCCACCGGCACCGTGATAACCTGCGATGATCTTGCTGTCGATGATGATGCCGCCGCCAACACCGGTTCCAAGTGTTACCAGGATTACGTTCTTGGCCCCCTCTGCAGCACCCTTCCATGCCTCACCGAGAGCTGCGATATTGGCATCATTGGCTGCCTTTGCCGGAAGACCTGTAAGTGCGCTTAATTCGCTTGCTACGGCCTTAAAGCCCCAGTGCAGGTTAACTGCCATAGGAACTTCACCATTCTCATTAACAGGTCCTGGAATACCGATTCCAACACCGTCTACATTATCCTTTGTGATTCCTCTCTCATCCAGCTTCGTCTTGATTGCATCTGCAACATCCGGCAGGATTGAAGAACCGTTATTCTCCAGTCTTGTTGGAATCTCCCACTGCTCAACCAAAGTTCCATTCGTAAGAAACAGACCGCATTTTACAGAAGTTCCTCCTACGTCAATACCAAAACAATACATACCCATTGTAAATTTCCATCCTTTCTGATCTATGAATTACTATTCTATGCATTACTGTTCTATGCATTACCGTTCTATGCATTACTGTGCCTTAAAGCCTATTAAAAAAGTATTCCCGCAATCTGCACACTCTGATTTTTATTCTTCTCTTTTTTTGGCAATGTTCGCCTGAACACGCTTGTACAGCTCCTCAGCTGCATTGTAGCCCATCTTCTTCTGTCTGTGGTTAACGGCTGCAGACTCAACGATAACAGCCAGATTACGTCCTGGACGAATCGGAAGGGAATGGCATACGATCTTGTTTCCAAGATACTCCGTATACTCCTCATGAAGTCCCAGACGGTCGTACTCCTTGTCGCGGTCCCACTCTTCCAGCTTGATAACAAGATCGACAGACTGGGTATCCTTAACACTCTCAACACCAAACAGGGTCTTCACATCAATAATACCAATACCACGAAGCTCAATAAAGTGACGTGTGATATCCGGTGCGGAACCAACTAAAGTAACATCGCTCACCTTGCGAAGCTCAACAACGTCATCACTGACAAGACGGTGACCACGCTTGATCAGCTCAAGGGCTGCCTCGCTCTTACCAATACCGCTCTCGCCTGTGATCAGGACACCCTCGCCATAAACATCCACAAGCACACCGTGAATGGAAATACAGGGAGCCAGCTGGACGCCAAGCCAACGGATGATCTCTGCCATCAGACTGGACGTAGTTCTCTCTGTCACAAATGTAGGTACATTATATTTGTATGCAAGATCGATCATATCCTGTGACGGTCTTGTCATAGTGCTGAAGATGACACATGGGATCTTGCTGGAGATAAAACGCTCGTACTTGAATGTGCGCTCCTCATCGCTTAACTGCATCAGATAAGTATACTCTACATATCCGATGATCTGAACACGCTCGTTTGCAAAATGCTCCAGATATCCTGTAAGCTGCAAAGCCGGACGATTTATTTCTGCTGTCTTCACATAAATCTCTGTAAGGTCAATATCAGGCGTCAGGTTGGTCAGATTCAGTTCCTGCGCCAGCTTGGTAAGCTGTACACCCTTCATGCTTTTATCTCCTTTTTCTCTAATGAAGTCCTTCCCGCATAAGCAGTTCCCTGCAGTTACAAGATTCCTCATAATAGGTGAAAACTGTTATGCAGTCTGTGCAGGTTTCTTTGCACTGCACATAGAAATTATATACATTGCCAAAAATCCACACTTATCTGTATTATACACAATTTTTTCTGTAACTTCAATGTCGAATCTTGTTAAAACTGTTACTGTTCGCTCTATTCACAGTAACACGCTTCGCGATGCACAGAAATCATGCATTCGTATGATTTGGCGCTCTATGAAAAAACTGATAGACAGCCTCCGCGCTCTGTACATTCATAGACTCTGTCTGACTTAATTCTTCCACAGAAGCATCCCGGATATTCTCAACAGACCGGAATCTTCTCATAAGAGCCTTTCGCCTGGTCTCACCAATTCCCGGAATATCATCCAGAACGGAATGTACCTGTTCTTTGCTTCTAAGGGAGCGGTGATACTCAATGGCAAAACGGTGAGCCTCATCCTGGATCCTGGTTACCAGATGGAAACCCTCACCAGAAGTATCAATGGGAATTTCAACATTATTGAAATACACCCCTCTGGTTCGGTGGTTGTCATCCTTTACCATACCACATACCGGAATATCAATTCCAAGCTCTCCAAGAACCTTCCGTGCAATGTTTACCTGGCCACGTCCGCCATCCATAAGGATCAGATCCGGAAGAATGGAAAAGCTGTCGTATTCGCCCTTGGATTCATGGGTAAAACGCCTTGTAAGCACCTCTTCCATGCTGGCGTAATCGTTAGGTCCCTGCACCCATTTGATCTTGAATTTTCGATAATCGCTTCGCTTCGGCTTGCCCTTTTCGTAAACCACCATGGAACCAACGGACTCAAACCCACTGATATTGGATATATCGTAGGCCTCCATACGCACAATATCCTTAAGCCCCAGCCAGTCCTCAATCTCCTTCACCGCGCCGATCGTACGTCCTTCTTCACGCTTGATCCGTTCTCTGTCTTTGGAAAGGACCATCCAGGCGTTTTCCTTGGCAAGCTCCACCAGCTTCTCCTTTGTTCCCTTTTTCGGTACACGGATGTGAACACGCTGTTTACGCCTTGCCGTCAGCCAGTCTTCAATGATTTCCCCATCCTCTATCTCTGTCTGCATCATGATTTCCGCCGGAATAAAAGGCGTTCCTGCATAAAACTGCTTCAGAAAGCTTGACAAAACCTGTGCTTTGGTATCGCCTCTTGCCACACGGAGAAAAAAGTGATCTCTGCCGATCAGCCTGCCGCCACGCATAAAAAACACCTGCACAACTGCATCCTGCTCCCGGAGATCTTCACTTTCATCCATGGCAACTGCAATAATATCCCTGTCCTCTTCCCCATAGGTAGTAATCTTCTGTCGTTCTCCGATCCGCCTGATACTGTTGATTAAATCACGATATCCTGCAGCATCCTCAAAACGCATCTCCTCTGAAGCAGCCATCATTTTCTCCGTCAGCTGATCAATGGTCTCCTTGTAATTTCCATTGAGGAAATGAAGTACCTGTCCAATGTTCTGCTTATACGCTTCCTCACTTACATTTCCCTGGCAGGGGGCCGTGCACTGCTTCATATGATAATACAGACATGGACGGTCTTTGCCGCAGTCACGGGGCAGATTACGGTTGCAGGAGCGCACCATATAAATCTTGCGGACCAGCTCGATCACGTCTTTCACAGCTGTGGAGCTGGTATAGGGTCCGAAATATTTCGCCTTGTCCTTTTTCATGGTGCGGGAAAAAAGGACTCTGGGATAGGGCTCGTTTACCGTCACTTTAATGAATGGATATGTCTTATCATCCTTCAACATGGTGTTGTATTTCGGACGGTGCTCCTTGATCAGGTTGCACTCCAGTACCAGCGCCTCCAATTCAGAATCGGTGACAATATATTCAAATCTGGTAATGTGAGTGACCATCTGCTCAATCTTTGCGCCTTTATTGCGGCTGCTCTGAAAATACTGGCGGACACGGTTCTTCAGACTGACTGCCTTTCCCACATAAATGATCTCATCTTTTTCCCCATGCATAATGTAGACACCAGGCTTACCAGGCAGCTTTTTTAATTCTTCTTCAATCAGGAACATAAAAACTCTCCTTTGTTGAAAAGAACCGGGAAAACATGTCTCCCGGTTCTGATGTTTTATCCTATATTATCTGTATTGTTCAATTACAGGAACGGCAATAGCAGATTCCGCTGTCTCTGTGTCCGCATTTGCCTCATCCGTTTTATCCTCTGCTTTCACAGCCTCATCCAGCGCCTTCAGCCCTTCTGCATCCAACACATCTGAAACTTCCATTCCCTTCTCCACTGCGCGGAAAATGATCATAAATTCCTTACCGGTAATGGTCTCCTTGCGGATCAGATAAGCAGCGATCTTGTCCAAAGCCTTTCTGTGGCTGCTGATCAGGCGCTTCGCCTCCTCATAAGAAACACGAAGCAACTCCATAACCTCATGGTCAACTTCGGTAGCTGTATTGTCACCGCAATTAAGCACTGCACGACCATTCAGATACTGATTCTCCTGAGTGGCAAGACCCATCAGACCAAACTTCTTGGACATACCATACTGGGTGATCATAGCACGGGCAACCTTGGTGGCCTGCTCAATATCATTGGAAGCACCAGTTGTCACGCTGTCAAAAACGATCTCCTCAGCAGCACGTCCGCCAAGATATCCGACCAGCATAGCTTCCAGTTCTTTCTGGGTATTCAGATATTTCTCTTCTTCCGGAACCTGCATAACGTAACCAAGTGCGCCCATAGTACGAGGTACAATGGTGATCTTCTGTACCGGCTCGGAATCCTTCTGAAGGGCACTTACCAGTGCATGTCCTACCTCATGATAGGATACGATACGGCGCTCCTGGGCACTTAAAATACGGTCTTTCTTCTCTTTTCCAACAAGAACCACCTCAACAGACTCCAGAAGATCCTTCTGGGAAACTGCGTGACGGCCATTCTTAACAGCCAGGATAGCGGCCTCATTGACCATATTGGCAAGGTCAGAACCAACGGCACCGGATGTGGCAAGGGCAATTGCCTCGAAATCAACGGTATCGTCAAGCCTTACATTCTTCGCATGAACCTTCAGGATATCAATACGTCCTTTCAGGTCCGGACGGTCAACGATAACACGGCGGTCAAAACGCCCCGGACGGAGAAGAGCCGGGTCAAGAGAATCCGGTCTGTTGGTTGCAGCCAGAATCACCACACCTTTAGAACCGTCAAAGCCATCCATCTCTGTGAGAAGCTGGTTAAGAGTCTGCTCACGCTCATCATTTCCGCCCGAAAAACCTGCACCGTCACGTTTTTTACCAATGGTATCAATCTCATCGATAAATACAATACAGGGAGCCTTTTCATTGGCCTGCTTAAATAGATCGCGGACCTTGGCCGCACCCATACCTACAAACATTTCCACAAACTCAGAACCGGAAATAGAAAAGAACGGAACCTCCGCCTCTCCTGCAACTGCTTTTGCAAGAAGAGTCTTTCCTGTTCCAGGAGGGCCTACAAGAAGAGCGCCTTTGGGCATAGATGCGCCAATTTCCGTATATTTCTGAGGATTGTGCAGATAATCCACGATTTCTGTCAGCAGCTCCTTTGCCTCATCCTCTCCTGCAACATCAGAAAACTTGATTCCAGTAGAAGATTTTACATATACCTTGGCATTACTTTTTCCAAAGGACATAGCTCCTCCAGGACCGCCGTTTCCCATGGAAGACATCATTTTCCTGCTGAGCCAGCGTCCCAGGAAAATAAAAATCCCAATAGGAATCACATAGCTTAAGATCAGAGTAAAGAAAATGGACGGGCTTTCCGGAAGTACTTCATCCATTACAACGTCTGCATCCAACAGACGGTTTACAAGATCCGGATCATCCATCTGAACAGTCTTGCAGGTCAGTGTATTTCCTGTTTTCGGAGATTTTACCTCATAATAAATGTAGCCCTCTTCAATAGTCGCCCGGGTTACATTGCCCTTTTCCACACTTTTAATAAAAGTGGAATAATCTGTTTTTTCGATACTTCTTTCCTGAATCGCCGGTACAACCAGAATGTTCAGAAGAACGATAATAACACCTACAATAATATAATATACATAAAGAGGTCTCTTGGTAGGCGTTTTACCAGGTTTTTTGTCGCCTAAATTCATATATTGTCTATCCTCCATCCCCGTTACATCATATCGGAATCACTTATCAGTATCTCCCAATATGTGCAAAGTTATTTACCTGATGTAACATACCACCTTTTCCGTCTGATTTCAATGTACTTCCTGTGAAATATTATTAATTTTTCATAAAAAGAGTTTGGGATGTGCAGGATAGCCTCTGCAAACTGCTTTTCCGGTATTTAACTGCCAATCTGCCGTTTATGTTGCTGTCCACTCCGTTTATACCACCCCGGGTAACCGGTGTGTCATTTAAAGGACCTCATTTAAAGGACGGCATCTTTAAAATTTTTCTTGCAGAATTCTGTCTTTTGTGTTAATATAATTATCGGTTCATGTGCCGCTGTGGCGGAATTGGCAGACGCACTTGACTCAAAATCAAGCGGGTAACACCGTGCCGGTTCGAGTCCGGCCAGCGGCATTTGATAAAAAGAGAACGTATATTTCATTTTCGAAATGTACGTTCTCTTTTTCGTTGATTCTGTACTGAAACAGTTTCAATCCTCACCACAGCAGCAATCTTGTTATTACAGCAATGGCTTCCTCTGTTTTCAGAAGCTTATTTTTTCATGACTGTTTTTCTTCCAAACACAAAACTGGATTTTTCTTCCTGTCCCCATCTGTTTCCCTTCAGATTCCCAGGGCAATCTCCATCATCTGCGAAAAGGAAGTCTGTCTCTCCTGAGCAGAAAGCGCCTCCTTTTTAAAAATATGATCGGAAATCGTCAGAATACCCAGAGCTTTCTTTCCTGCTCTTGCAGCATTCATATAAAGAGCCGCGCATTCCATTTCCGTACATAATACCCCCATGCTTCTCCATGCCGGAGCAGCAGCCGGATCTTCATTATAAAACAGATCTGAGGACAGCACGTTTCCCACATGGACAGGAATCTTTAATTCATGTGCTTTTTTTACTGCTTTATCCAGAAGCCCGTAGTCTGCCGTAGGCGCAAAAGTTCCCGGAAGGCAGTACTGATGAGCATAGGAGGAATCTGTACAGGCGCCAATAGCCAGAACCACATCTCTTACATTCACATGATCCTGAAGGGCTCCTGCGGACCCAATGCGAATGATCTCATCTACATCATAAAAATGAAACAGCTCATAGCTGTAAATACCCATGGAAGGCATTCCCATTCCGGCTCCCATAACAGAAATCTCCTGTCCATGATAAGTTCCTGTATAGCCCAGCATGTTTCTCACTGTATTAAAGCAGACCGGAGCTTCCAAATAAGTTTCTGCAATATATTTTGCCCGCAAAGGATCTCCCGGCATCAGAACTCTCCTGGCAATATCTCCTTTTTGCGCGGCATTATGCGGTGTTGGTATACTCATAGCTATCCCTCCTTTTTTATATAAATCATATGCTTATTTTCGGTGGTCTTCCCGGATCAGCTGCCGGATCGCCCGGATTCCGACTCTCACAGCCATATCCGTGTCATAAATCAGAGGATTATCCATTCCCCTCTTTGCCCTCTCCTGATTTCCCAGAGCCAGAAAAGCTGCTCCGCAGCGAACCCTAAGATAATTTGCAACTATAAAAAGCGCAGCTGATTCCATTTCTGAGGCAAGGCATCCCAGCCGCAGCCATGCCTCCCATTTGTTCTGCAGCTCATAACTGACAGGCTTTATCTCCGGAGAATGTTGTCCGTAAAAAGAATCCTTACTCTGTACCACCCCTGTGTGAAACGTACAGCCAAGCTCTTTTGCAGCAGAGGCCAGCGCATTTGTCACATAAAAATCCGGTACTGCCGGAAATTCAATGGGCGCATATTCTTTGCTGGTTCCTTCCATACGTACAGCTCCGGTAGCGACTACAATATCGCCGCCTTTGACTGTCAACTCCATTCCGCCGCAGGTACCTACTCTGATAAAAGTATCTGCTCCGCACTCCACCAGTTCCTCCATTGCAATGGCAGCAGAAGGCCCTCCGATTCCGGTGGAAGTAACGCTGACTTTTTCTCCGTCCAGATATCCCGTATAAGTAACAAACTCTCTGTTATCTGCGATCAAAACCGGATCATCAAAATACTTCGCTATGGAAGCGCAACGTCCCGGATCTCCCGGCAGGATCACATACCTTCCGATTTCTCCTGCAGCCACCTGGATATGGTAGGCTTTTCCATCTGTTGAATATACCATAAAATCCCTCCTTACTTATATCCGGCAGTTTGCTCTTTTTATTCTGTCCAAAACTTCGTTTTTTCAAAACAAAAAAAGCTGCCAGAAAGCAAAAGAAGACCTGGCATCTGCCCGGTCTCCCTTTATTTTTATTTCAGTCTGTCTGCATCTTCGAGAAGCTTTTCATAAATCGGAAAGCAGTCGAAGGTGGCAAAATAATCCTTTGCAGTTTCTGCTCTTCGGATCATCTCAAAGCTTCCGTCCTCATGAAGAAGAATTTCTGCTGATTTCAGTTTTCCGTTATAATTATAGCCCATTGCAAAACCGTGAGCACCGGTATCGTGGATCACAAGAAGGTCTCCCTTGTCCACCTGCGGCAGATATCGGTCAATGGCAAATTTGTCATTATTCTCGCAGAGTGATCCTGTCACATCATAAAGATGGTCACAGGGCTGATCCTCCTTGCCCATAACCGTAATGTGATGATAGGCTCCGTACATGGCAGGACGCATCAGGTTTACCGCACAGGCATCCACTCCGATATACTCCTTATGAGTGTGTTTTTCGTGGATTGCTTTTGTAACAAGGCAGCCGTAAGGTCCCATCATAAAACGGCCCAGCTCCGTATAAATAGCAACATCTCCCATTCCTGCCGGAACAAGAACCTCTTCATAGACTTTACGCACACCCTCTCCGATCACGCGGATATCATTCGGCTTCTGATCCGGGCTGTATGGAATACCGATACCGCCGGAAAGATTAATAAAACTGATGTGCGCGCCGGTTTCCTTCTGAAGCTTCACTGCAAGCTCAAACATAACCTTTGCAAGCATTGGGTAATACTCATTTGTTACAGTATTGCTGGCAAGAAACGCATGAATACCAAAATTCTCCGCGCCTTTTTCTTTCAGAATACGGAATGCCTCAAAAATCTGATCTGTTGTCATTCCATACTTGGAATCCCCGGGATTATCCATAATATCATTGCTGATCTTGAACACACCGCCCGGATTGTAACGACAGCTGATGGTTTTTGGAATTCTTCCTGCAGCACGCTCCACAGCATCAATGTGAGTGATATCGTCCAAGTTGATAATTCCGCCAATCTCATCCGCATAACGAAACTCCTCTTCCGGTGTGTCATTGGAAGAAAACATGATATCTCCTTCCCTGCAGCCAAGAGCCTTTGCCATCATAAGCTCTGTCATGGAAGAACAGTCGCAGCCACAGCCATACTCCTGAAGAATCTGGATCAGATATGGATTGGGAGTTGCTTTTACCGCAAAAAACTCCTTAAATCCTTTGTTCCAGCCAAAGGCTTCCTTCAGCGCCTTTGCATTTTCGCGGATTCCTTTTTCATCATAAAGATGAAAAGGTGTGGGAAACTGCTCTTCAATTTCTTTTAATTTTTCCAGCGTAACAAATGGTCTTTTTTTCATAATAATTAACTCCTCGTTTGTCTCTTAAATATCTCCTCGTTTGTTTACTTCACATGCTGATGAGTAAACAGATGATCCTGACAGTATTCATAGTTTCCATTGCATTTGGAACAGAACCGGAATTCAAGATTCGGATCATCTAATTCTGTACGTCCGCAGATCGCACATTTATGTTTTGCCGCGCTTCCTGTAGAAGGATTCACACGACTCTGGGCCATATCCTTCTGAAATTCTCTCCGTCTCTTCACTTCCTTCGGATTATACCGGCTGCCGCTAAGAGCAGTAAAGAAAAACAGGATAAAGTTCAGGAAAGAAGCAATGATCGGCACAGTCATAACCCAGGCTCCCACTCTGACATAAGTGATAATGTTATACAGGATAATCGCTCCGTACACCCATCCCATCCACTTCATCTTAATGGGGATCACGAACCACAGAAGGATCTGCATGTTCGGATAGCAGGCAGCATAGGCAAGAAATACAGACATGCTGACATAATAAGTGGTAAATACACCGCCTACCAGATACATTCTCCCTGTAATAAAGTAGGTCAGAAATGAAGCTGCAAGTACAAATAAAAGTCCTGAAAAAATATACAGGTTATAGCGGAACGTTCCCCAAGTACGCTCCAGAGAACTTCCTATGGGATAATAGAAAAAGAAAATGGAAATTGCAAACAACAGGAAGTTTCCTGTCTGCGGCGGGTAGATCACCCAGGTTACAAGTCTCCATATCTGTCCTTTCAGGATCATGGCCGGTTCCAGGCTGAGCATACTCAGCATACCGGGATTAATATACATCAAAAGATATCCCAGCACATAGCAAATCACCATATACATAGTAAGGTTCGGAATTCCGTATCTTCCATACTTTCGTTCCAGTTTATCAATCCAATTCATAAACTCACTCAATCTCCTTTTTTATTCATTGACCGCGCTTTAAAAATATTTCTTTTTTGACAGCACAATTGCGGCGATCACACTGAGTGCTATGGATATCAGAATAACGATCAGGAATCCCCACTGAGTGCCGGAGAACGGCATTCCGGCAGCGTTAAGATTCATGCCGTAAGCACTGAAAATAATCGTAGGAATACTCATTACGATTGTGATCACAGATAATATCTTCATCACATCGTTCAGGTTGTTTGAAATAACAGAGGCAAATGCATCCATCATGCTTCTCAGAATGCCGCTGTAAATATTGGCCATTTCAATCGCCTGAGTATTTTCGATGATAACATCCTCCAGAAGCTCCGTATCCTCCGGATATTTTTTAATACTCTCCACCTTGATCAGCTTCTCCAGCACTGCTTCATTAGAACGCAGAGAAGTGGTAAAGTATACCAGTGATTTTTCCAGTTCCAGAAGTTCGATCAGTTCCTGATTTCTGGGAGAAAGATGAAGCTTTTCCTCCACCTGTTCACTTTTTTTATCTATAATACGAAGATAACGCAGGTACATACTGGCATTGCGGTACAGTATCTGCAGGATAAAACGTGTTTTCATATAGGTAAAAAAGTTTCTTACACGGCCTTCCATAAATCTTGTAAGAACCTGTGTATCCTCCAGACAAATGGTAAAAATCATTTTATCTGTTACTATAATACCGAGAGGGATGGTGCCGTACCAGTCCTTATCATTTCTCTCCTCGATCATAGGCACGTCAACCAGAATCAGCGTGTAATCATCTTCCACTTCAATACGGGAACGCTCTTCCTCATCCAGAGGGGCTCTGAGATCGTCTACTTCAATCTGAAACTGCTCCGAAATCTCAAAAATCTCCGTTGCTGTAGGATTCGTAAGAGCGATCCAACAGCCATCCTGCGGTTCCTGTATTTCATGAATAGCACCTTCAGATGTCCGAAACATTCTAATCACGATTCTTTTCCCCTTTCCACTCTCTTTTTTCCATTCAGACCATCTGGTCTGAAAGTCCCTCATATATAAAAATACAGTATACATTATAAGTTGTGAACGGTTCTTTGTCAATTCATAAGACTTTTCATTAACAGGAAATTTACAATTTGAAAAAATCTGAATTTCGTACATAAGAAAGTACATTTTTGTGCTTATCGCAAACTTGTTCTTACATTATCTTTATGATATAATTAATTCCAGAAATCCGGCAGCGCAGCTGCCATCGTCATTCGGGTAAAAACAGTCAGGCGCCGTAAAATCGTATGTTTTTACTGGTATGATATAAAATCTCCGTATGACACCCCCCGGAAGGGCTGCCATACATAAAAACAGGAGGCAACAGAATGGAAAATAAAAAATATGTGGCGTATGTGGGAACCTATACTCACGGCTCTAGCAAGGGGCTTCAGGTTTATGATGTAGATGTGGAAAAAGGAACTCTCACAGAACGGAGCGAAGTAGAAGTAAGGAATTCTTCTCACACAGCCCTCTCCAAGAACGGTCTTTTTCTCTATTCTATTGAAGATGAAGGTGTTGCTGTATTCAGACGCGACAAAGACGGTGATCTGGAGAGAATCAACAGCGTAGATATCGATGGAATGAGAGGCTGTTTCCTTTCCACGGATGTAGACGGCAAATATCTTTATGTGGCAGGCTACCACGACGGAAAGGTAACTGTGGTACATACTCATCAGGACGGCCGCTTAGGCAGTCTTATGGACGGAGTTTTTCACAAAGGTCTGGGCAGCGTAGCTGAACGTAATTTCCGCCCTCATGTAAACTGTGTCCGTCCCACGCCGGACAACAAATATCTCTGCGCAGTAGACAACGGAATCGATCAGGTAAAAGTCTACCGCATCAACAAAAGACGCCATAAACTGGAGCTTGTGGACATTCTACGCTGTCCCAGGGAAAGCGGTCCCAGAATCATCCGCTTCAGTGAAGACGGACGATTCGCCTATATCCTTTTTGAGCTGAGCAATGAGGTTAAAGTGTACAGCTATGACGGCAGCGGTCTGACTCCGGAGTTTGAGCTTCTCCAGAGTGTTTCCACTTTAAGCAAAGAACACGATCAGGATTCTTTCCACAATGCCGCTTCCGGACTTGCGCTGGCCCCTGACGGAAAACATCTTTTCTGTACAACGGCAGGAGAAAACACGGTTTCCATGTATGAAATCGATCAGGAAACAGGCTTTCTGGAAAAGAAATTCACCCTTCCTATCAGTGGTGATTATCCCAAGGATCTGGTAATCTTCCCAGACAACCGTCATATTGCCATTGCCAATCACGCAAGCAATACCATCACAGTATTTACCGTTGATTATGAAAAAAATATTATTGTCATGAACGACAGACCTCATAAAATTGAAACCCCTAACAGTATCCATATCTGGGCAGTTCCGGAGGAACAGTAAAACATAGCTCATTCATCCCCGTTTGCTTTTGCAGACGGGGATATTTTATGCCCCGGATATATATGTTTAAGCTTTTTAATGTTGCCTGCAAGTGGAATCATCATCTCTGAAAAACCTTGATTTTTACAGGAAATAAAAAAAGACCCTGACCTGCAGAAATCACGCCCCAAAAGGCAAACCTCTGCAAGATCAAGGTCTTTCTTTTATACTGTCTGATTTGACAGCCTTTTATTACTCTGCTTGGACACACAATACACAATCGATTTATGCATTGCCACAGGATTCTTTCCTGTGAAACACCTGCCGGAAACCGGCAGAATGCTTCAGAAAGTCATCCCATGTATATACAGGATAAAGCCTTTGCCCCGGATATGGGGTTTGCCCCAAAACAGGATATATGGCTTTGCCCTGTGACAAAATTTATCTTACGCGTTCTTCTCAGCGATAGCTGCCTGAGCTGCTGCCAGACGAGCGATCGGTACACGGAACGGTGAGCAGGATACATAGTTCAGGCCGATCTTATGGCAGAACTCTACGGAAGACGGATCTCCGCCGTGCTCGCCGCAGATACCTACGTGAAGGTTAGGGTTAACCGGTTTTCCAAGTTTAATGGACATTTCCATAAGCTTGCCAACACCGATCTGGTCGAGTTTTGCGAATGGATCGTTCTCGAAGATCTTAGCGTCATAGTATGCATCCAGGAACTTACCAGCGTCATCACGGGAGAATCCGTATGTCATCTGTGTAAGGTCGTTTGTACCGAAGCAGAAGAAGTCAGCCTCTTTAGCGATCTCGTCTGCAGTAAGAGCTGCTCTCGGGATCTCGATCATTGTACCAACTTCGTATTTCAGATCAACGCCTGCTGCTGCGATCTCAGCGTCTGCTGTCTCAACAACAAATTTCTTAACATATTTAAGCTCTTTGATGTCGCCTACAAGCGGAATCATGATCTCTGGGCATACATTCCAGTCAGCGTGTGCTTTCTTAACATTGATAGCTGCACGGATAACTGCTTTTGTCTGCATCTTAGCGATTTCCGGATAAGTAACCGCAAGACGGCATCCACGATGACCCATCATTGGGTTGAACTCATGGAGAGAATCAATGATAGTCTTGATCTGCTCAACAGTTTTGCCCTGAGCGTCAGCAAGTTTCTTAATATCTTCCTCTGTAGTAGGAACGAACTCATGAAGCGGCGGATCCAGGAAACGGATAGTAACCGGGTTGCCTTCCAGAGCCTCATACAGCTTCTCGAAGTCTCCCTGCTGCTCCGGAAGGATCTTCTCAAGAGCTGCTTCTCTCTCTTCTACTGTCTCAGAGCAGATCATCTCACGGAAAGCGTCAATTCTGTCGCCCTCGAAGAACATATGCTCTGTACGGCAAAGACCGATACCTTCAGCGCCCAGTTTAACTGCATTTTCTGTATCTGCAGGAGTATCTGCATTTGTACGAACCTGCAGTTTACGGAACTGGTCAGCCCATCTCATGATACGGCCAAAGTTTCCGCCAACAGATGCTTCTTCTGTCTTGATGTCACCTTTGTAGATCTTACCTGTTGTTCCATCCAGAGAAATGTAATCTCCCTCATGGAAGGTATTTCCACCCAGAGTGAACCATTTTTCTTCTTCGTTGATCTTGATTTCTCCACAACCAGATACACAGCATGTTCCCATACCACGTGCAACTACGGCTGCGTGAGATGTCATACCACCACGAACAGTCAGGATACCTTCAGATGCATGCATACCTTCGATATCTTCCGGAGATGTCTCCAGACGAACCAGGATAACTCTCTCACCTTTTTCGTGAGCAGCTTTTGCTTCATCTGCTGTAAAGTATACTTTACCTGCTGCTGCACCAGGAGATGCCGGCAGTGCGGATCCGATAACTTCTCCAGCTTTCAGTGCGTCTGCATTGAAGGTTGGGTGAAGCAGCTGATCCAGAGATTTTGCTTCGATACGGCAAACAGCTTCTTCTGGAGTGATCATTCCTTCATCTACCAGGTCACAAGCGATCTGGATAGCAGCCGGAGCTGTTCTCTTACCGTTACGAGTCTGCAGGAAATACAGTTTTCCTTCCTGAATAGTGAACTCCATATCCTGCATATCACGATAGTGATTTTCCAGTTTCATAGCCAGTTCCATGAACTGTTTGTAGCATTTTGGCATATCTTCTTCCAATTTGCTGATTGGCTGAGGTGTACGAACACCAGCAACTACGTCTTCACCCTGAGCATTGATCAGGTACTCGCCGTAGATACCTTTCGCACCAGTAGATGGGTTACGTGTAAATGCAACACCTGTACCGGAGGTCTCGCCCTTATTTCCGAATACCATGGTCTGAACATTAACAGCAGTACCCCAGTCGCCGGGGATATCGTTCATACGGCGGTATACGATGGCACGTGGGTTGTCCCAGGAACGGAAAACAGCCTTAACAGCGCCCATCAGCTGTTCGGTAGGATTCTGCGGGAATTCCTCGCCATTCATGGCATCCTTGTAAACAGCCTTGAATTTTGCTGCCAGCTCTTTTAAATCATCTGCTGTCAACTCTGTATCAAAATGTACGCCCTTTGCTTCTTTCATCTCATCGATGATTTTCTCGAAGTAGGACTTCGGAACTTCCATAACAACGTCAGAATACATCTGGATGAATCTGCGGTAGGAATCGTAAGCAAATCTTGGGTTGCCGGTCTTCTTTGCAAATCCCTCAACTGCAACGTCATTTAACCCCAGGTTCAGGATTGTATCCATCATACCAGGCATGGAGGCTCTGGCACCAGAACGAACAGATACTAATAACGGATCTTCTGTATCACCGAATTTTTTACCCTGGATTGCTTCCAGTTCTGTTAATGCCTCAAAGATCTGTGTCTGAATCTCAGAAGAGATCTTCTTTCCGTTGTCATAGTAATCTGTACAAGCTTCAGTTGTAACAGTGAAACCCTGTGGAATCGGCAGACCCAGATTGGTCATCTCAGCCAGGTTGGCACCTTTTCCACCAAGAAGGTTTCTCATGTTGGCGTTTCCTTCGCTAAATAAGTAAACCCATTTTGCCATTTTTACTTCCTCCTAAAAGTATAATTTCTTTCAAAGACATCAGACCCTCAGGAAAAGGCGTCTGATCCCTCACTCGTGCGCAAGGCACTCGTATACCATGATTGTAAACAAAATTATGCTTGTAGTCAAGAGATAACCGACAAAAACTTTGCCCTACCTCTTCTTGTTCAGATCCAATACTAGATGTCTCGGCAGACCATTTACCATAATCGGCTGATAATCTCCCTGGATCAGCGGTTTCACATAGTCAATAAAATCTTTTGTCACATAGTTGGCTTCTTTATTCATCCATTCTCTCGGAACTAATTTTTCTTCGTTCGCAATACGGTGTACGTCGTAAATACCGGCGGACGCCATATATGGATCATCGGATACTCTGTCAATAACCACCATATTTCCATTATACCCTTCGTCTGCAGCTTTCACTGCAGCGCCGCCTACCATGAACGCTTCATCAATATCCACACGGGATGCCATATGGGATGCGCTTCTCTGCAAAGTGGAAAATTCCACGCTTCGCGTCTTGCAGCCGATCTCCGCTCCCAGGAAACCTGCCAGGTATGCTGCTGTTCCCTGTAACTGCTTATGTCCAAACGCATCCACATAATCATTTCCGCCGGACAGTTCGCACACATAACGTCCATCTTTTAATTTGATTCCTTCGGAAACTGCGATCACGATAGAACTCTTTTTCTTCAGTAAATCTTTTACATTTTTCAGAAATTTTTCCACATCAAAGGGAACTTCCGGAAGATAAATAAGATCCGGTCCTTCACAATCTTCTGTCTGCGCCAGTGCGGTAGCTCCCGTAAGCCAGCCTGCATTTCTTCCCATCACTTCGATCACGGTGATCATTTCTTTTTTATAAGTAAGTCCCAGCGCATCCCGGATGATTTCTTTTGTGGAAGCGGCAATGTATTTTGCGGCGCTTCCAAATCCCGGCGTATGATCTGTCAAAGCGAGATCATTGTCAATCGTCTTTGGAACTCCCAAAAATTTCTGTTTGTGTCCTTTTACGATTGCGTAATCTGATAATTTTTTGATGGTGTCCATGGAATCATTTCCACCGATATAAATAAAGGAATCGATTTCCAGTTTATCCAGTATTCCAAAAATCTTCTCATAAATATCCATATTTTCATGGATCTCCGGAAGTTTGAAACGGCAGGAACCCAAAAAGGCTGACGGCGTCCTTTTCAGAAGTTCAATATCCAGATCGGAATGAATCTGGGTAGACATATCCACGTACTGTTCATCCAAAAGTCCCTGAATACCATGCAGCATACCGTATACTTTGTCAAATCCACGCTCGATTGCATTCTTGTACACGCCTGCCAGACTGGAATTGATTACTGATGTGGGACCTCCTGACTGTCCTACAATAATATTTCTTTTCTTTTCTGCCATAACTTTTCCTCCTTAACTCTCGGCGTCATGCAAAATCTATGTACTTTCCACATTTTGTTCTGCATCACACCTTTCTGTTAATTTCTTTTCCGCTTATCCGTCATTATATCAATTTTATTTTTTATTTTCAATATTCTTTTGTGATTTTTCACTACATTTTTCTCTTTTTTATTTTTCTTTTCTTTGTTTATTGTATAATTTTCTCTTTCTTTCCTTCTTTTTCATAGGCATTTTCATTGACGTTTGTCGCAAAACAGAGTATTCTTCTTTACAGAAACGCAAACTTTTTTCACACGAGGTAGATTATGAAAGAAACGATTTATACCATTCCTTTAAATGATGCTTTTCACGCAGAAGATGAATGTCCGTTCTGTTATCTGGAAAGAGACGCGGAACAGCACGCTCTGGAATTTATTCTGGGAAGTCAGGCTTCCTATATGGAAGATGATATCCGTATGGAAACGGACAAGATGGGCTTCTGCCGCCATCATTACAAGATGATGTATGATTATGGCAATCGTCTGGGCTGCGGGCTGATCCTCAGCACACACTTAAAAAAACTGAATCAGGAAATGACAGAACAGATGAAGGCGTTTACTGCCGGAAAATCCACATTCATGGGACGGATGAAAAAGACAGAGCTGACGCCGGACAGCCCAAAAACTGCTCTTGGACAGTGGATTCACCAAAAAGAGAACACTTGCTATGTGTGCGACCATTTCCGTTCCAATTACGAAAGATATTTGGACACCTTCTTTTATATGTACAAAAACAGCCCGGAATTTGCCGAGCTTTTTAAAAACAGTAAAGGCTTCTGTATGCACCATTTTAAAGATCTGGTAGAAGTAGGAGAAACAAAGTTAAATGACAAACAGAAAGCGGAATTCTATCCTGTTCTCTTTGACCTGATGGAAAAAAATATGAAACGGGTAGAAGAAGAAGTGACCTGGTTCTGCGACAAACAAGATTATCTGAACCGGGACAAGCCATGGGGAAATTCCAAAGACAGCGTACAAAGATCCATGCAGAAACTGGCAGGAGGATATCCGGCAGATCCCGTCTTTAAAATTGATTATTGAAAAAACTGTTCTGATTGGAGTTTTAAAAAGTTAGGCACTGCCAAACTCAGTCTGCGCTCACTTTGAGCCTGAAGTCTCAAAGATGTGCTCGACAAATTCGTTTGGTTGTGCCTAACTTTTTATATTCCATCATATACGACAGTTCCTTCCCACGGGGAAAGGATTTATCTTACGGTAAATGCAAACTCGATTTCTTTCTCTGACAGTCTGTCTTTCTCTTCCAGTTCTGGACCGCAGCTGGCTGATCCGATTCCGCTGTTCTTGTAATCAATACGAATAGTGGTTTCATTTTCTTCCAGCTCAAAGTAATGTTTTTTCTCTGTCAGTTCTTCTTTTGTATAGTGAAGCACCTGACATTCCATCTCTTTTTCCGCCTCAAAGGTTAATGTTTCTCCTGTATGAGGATTTTTTACCGTGAGGTATTTTACCTTTGTATGGTTTCCATTTTCCTGCGGCTTCACATAAGGAAAGTATTCTCTGGAAGCATTGGAGGTATACAGTCCTACCGGAGCATGATGGTACAGGTCGCAGTAATTTTCCCAGGGACCTCTTCCAAAATATTCCATTTCTTCCATCTGATAAGGCACACGGAACTCAAATCCAAATCTTGGAAGCCAGATTGCATTTTTATTTTTACTCATCTTAGCATGAACTTTCACTTCCAAACTGCCGTCTGCACAGATTTGATAGCAGATTTTATACCAGGATGATGGCGTTCTGCTGATACCAGCCAAAGCCCCTTCTACCGATACGCAAACGGTATGATCTTTCTGTTCCCACTCCATGGAATAACACTTATCCATCAGATAATTCAGATTCCAGCCGGAAATATTGTCCTCAAACAGACCCCATTTTGTTTTCATGTGGCGCTCATTATCCGTAGGCGCTCTCCACAGAGAAAGCTGCGTCGGGGAAACCAGCAGGTTTTGTCCGTTTTTAAAGATTCCTGTGAGGATTCCTTTGATTTTGTGGAACTGATAGCCATTTTCCTGTTCATCAGTAATTTTCAGAAAAACAGAGTCTTCCTGTATTTCCCAGGTCTTTTCCTGTACTTCTCTCTGCTTTTTCTGTTTTCCCACCGGAAGCTCCAACTGTACCAACGCAGTCTCATATCCGGCTTCCGCCCATGAGCAGGAAGTTTTTCTTACCAAAGAAAGATTCAGATAAGCGCCCAGTTCACAAGAGGAAGGCAATTCGCCAGAAAGCACAACCTCTATGCTTTCTCCTGCTGCCAGATCGCCCTCCCAATTTCCTGAAAAAGCCGTTTTCCCATCAATTTCTACTGTCCACAAAATCTCGTAGTCTTTGAATGTGGCAAAATCAAAATGATTGATAATCTTCACTGTCAGAGGTTTGGCAGAAATCAGTTCTGCCCGCAGGGGCTGATGTACCGCTTTCGCCTCCCGGGAACCGGCTTTCAAACTCCTGTCCGCCATCACCAGACCGTCCACACAGAAGTTATGATCGTGGGTAATCTCCCCAAAATCACCGCCGTACAGATGACGTCCCTCTTTTACCGCCACATGGTCTGCCCACTCCCAGATACATCCGCCGATCATATAAGGATGCTGCTCAAATACTT
>OHHV01000277.1_pt1 | contig 24137 bp, 22 predicted proteins | sample 1568141 | NCBI WGS metagenome assembly OHHV01 (sample SAMEA3879589, study PRJEB24766) | human gut metagenome | biome: human-associated habitat; feature: feces | place: USA | collected 1985/1987
TGCCTTCTCTACTTGTTTTGATGCAAACGAGAGTTAATTATCAAGGAAGTTCACAATTGCATAACCGGTTCCGTAACCAGTTATTTCTTAATTGCTTTTTTCTACTGTTCTTGCTATACTGAAAGTAGTTTACAGAAAACAGGAGTTGTTATATTATGGGCAAAAAGAAAGTAACCTTTGCAGATATTGCAAAATACACAAACTTTTCCAAAACTACGATTTCAAGATATTTTAATAATCCAGATTCTCTTACTTTAGAAAATCAGGAAAAAATCGCAAAGGCTCTGGATGATCTTGGATATCAGGAAAATAAGCTTGCCAAAGTTCTGGCAAATGGGAAAAGCGAATTTATAGGAATCATTATTCCCAATCTATATCTGCACTACTATTCTGAAATGTTGAATCAGCTTTTGTCCAGTTACAGTGACTACCACTATAAATTCCTTGTATTCGTAAGCAGTGACAAAAAGGAACTGGAACAACAGTACCTGGATGAATTGATGGCTTATAAAATTGAAGGTCTGATTATATTGAGCCATACTTTTTCTTCCGAGGAGCTTGCTTCCTATCACATTCCTATCGTCGCAATTGAACGGGAAGCTGAGCATATCTGTAGCGTAGACACAGACAACTATATGGGAGCTGTACAGGCAACCACTCTGCTGATCCGCAATCAATGTGATGTACTGATTCATGTAAATGTTCCTGTACCTGAACACGTTCCTGCTTATAACCGTATCCGAGGATTTGAAGATACTTGTAAGGAACATCACATTCCATATGAACTAATGCTTCAGGATCTTGGCTATACTTATGAAACTACTTATATAGCGATCAGACAGGTGTTTCAAAAAATAGACAGCACCTATTCCGGAAAGAAAAAAGGGATCTTTCTTTCAAATGATACTTACGCAAATATATTTTTGAACCTGCTTTTCCAAAAATATGGAAAATTACCGGAAGATTACCAAATCGTAGGCTTTGATAATTCTCCGATTGCCAACGAAGTAATTCTCCCAATTACTACGATTGGCCAACAGATTGATAAAATTGCAAAAACTGCAATGGAGCTTTTGATTTTGCAGATGGATGAGATGAAAAAAAGAAAACCTACCCCTTTAGAAAATCCCATTCACAAACAAATCACCCCTGTTCTGATTCGCCGTGAAACTACAGATTCCTGATTAGAGATAACTTTTACTGGACTGATTTAAATTTATTTTCACAAAGGAGACCTGTATGAGCAACCGACATTATCTGATCAATTCAGAAGATCTTCAAAATCTGAATGCCAGATTACTTTCCATTGCTTTCTCCAAAGACGAAGGTGACTGGAAAAGTATTATGCATACACATCATTTTACGGAACTCTTATTTGTAGTCAGTGGAGAAGGCAGCTTTTCTTTTAATCAGGAGCAATCGCCTCTACGCCGGGGAGATCTGGTCATCATCCCGCCTTACACAGAACATACCGAACGTTCCTCCCAAAATCATCCGCTTGAATATTATGTGCTTGGAATTGATGGAATTTCCTTCCTGTCCCAAAAAGACAGAGAATACGCACAGGTATTCTGCAATTTTGAACATGATCCCAGTATTCATGAACTGTTCCGCCAAATGCTCTACGAAATCCGGACCGCACAATACGGTTCTCAGACCATCTGCCAGCATCTGCTTGAGATCCTGATTCTGAAAATCATACGATCCCAACAGCTCATTCCAGTATCGATCAACTCGATCCGAATGACAAAAGAATGTGCTCAGATCAAAGAATACCTGGACTCGAACTATGCAGAACACATTACCCTGGACACGCTGACCGGTTTGACACATATGAACAAATATTATATGGTGCACTCTTTCACAAAATATGCCGGACTCTCCCCGATTCAGTATCTGAATCAGACGCGTCTGAAGCGCGCACAGCATTTGCGGAAAAATACCAACTATTCGATTTCTGATATTGCGTCCTCCACCGGATTTTCTTCCCAGTCCTATTTTACACAGATTTTCCGAAAGAATTTTAATATGACACCGGTGAAATACCGGCAGGAACATGCAAAGAATTAAATCTGATATCTGAATGCCCGGATGGGTACACAAAAAGGAACGCTCTCACAGAACTTTCTATGATCGCGTTCCTTTTTCTTTTATTTTATCAATCCCTAAATCTCATACCACTTAATTTCATTTGCTTCCATATCCAGATCAAAGCAGCTTCCGTCTCCGCGGTACACAGTTGTGCTCTGTGGCTCATAAGTATTATTTACTACACAGTATTTTCCATTCTTCACATACGCATGTACTTCTACATTGTAGTTTGTGCTGAACCACTTATGCAGATCTTCTTCATCATGAGAAGACCAGATGATAGAACGATATAACAGTCTGCTGTTTTCAAAGCTGTATGGAAGTCCGCTGATGTAAACGCAGCGTCCCTGTCCAAACTCATTGACTGCAAGCTGTACTTCTTTGTCAATCTGTTTGACGATCGTTGTACCGTCCAGTGCAAAGATGCTCTTTTTGCCTTCTCCGAAGTCGATCTCCCCTTTACAGTCTTCTGTGATGAAGTGCTCATGCTCTTCCCAGTTGTATTTATCCATGTTCAGTGTAAATCCTGTCTCTTTTTCTACACCCATCATCGTTGCAAGCTGGAAGAAGTGACCTTCATACTGATGAGCAGCCGGCTCTCCGACTCCGATAAATCCGCCGCCATTGTAAACAAATTTCTTGATTGCTGTGACAATCGTCTCATCCGTCCAGTTGTCTCCGCCTGTGTATGCAGTATCTGCATCACCGATATTCAGTACCACATCGATGTCATCTAAAATTGCCGGATTCTCACAGATATCATCAAAACTGATAAATCTGACATCAAACGGAGCACCGCTGAGTGCTTCGATTACACCTGCATAAGAGTAGTTCTGTTTGTAGTAGATCGCATGATGTACCATATGATTTCCCCATGCACGCATCTTGCCCCAGCAGTTTAATACTGCGACCTTCTTGATGCAGTATGGCGTCGTTCCTTTGATATTTGTATACAGGGTACGGAATTCGTTGCAGACACTCTCTACATAATCGATAAATTCCGGGAACTCCATCGCCAGTTTTAAGTATCCGCCGTATCCGATACGGTCGATCGGTTTTCTTAAAATCGCACGTCTTGCAGTTACCCAGTTGACTTTTGCTTCCTTGACCGGATCTCCGCCTTCATGGAACGTATCCGGGAAGAAGTATGGCAAGAATCTTCCTTCTGTATATTTCACCCCGTCAATATCACTGATCAGACGCAGTGTCGCACCGTTTCCAACACTTCCTACGACTGCATCCAGACCGATGGTCTTGAACTCATCCATAAATGGTTCCATTCCGATCCAGTGATCTCCAAGGAACATCATGGCTTCTTTTCCACATTCATGTGTGATATCTACCATCTCTTTTGCAAGCTTGGCAACCTCTCTTCTCTGGAATGCCTGAAAATCCTTAAATTCTTTGGATGGAATCCGATACGTATTGTTCATATATCCCTGATCGATAATAAATTCCGGACGGAACTTATATCCGACTTCCACAATTTTAGTAAGATCCAGGTTATAACCGAATTTCTTCAGTATCAAATAAATCTGTTCTGCATACTGCTTTAACTCACCCTGTATAATGTTCCTATAAGCATCTGAACAGTCATAGTCCCCATTTACCATAAACTTTTCTAACGCATAGGTGGAAATGGTTTCTCCCGTCTTTGCTTCTACCACCTCCCGAATATGGTTGATGCAGGTTAAAGCAGCATTTTTATCTATGAACAGCTGTCCTGTCGGTTTTCCATCAACCAAACCCATAATATCATTTGTTCCCCCACCCATATCACAGAGAACACATTCCCCCATCAGTTCTTCCTGATGCAATAATACAATCACATGCCCCTGCATAAAAATATGTGCATTTTCAATCTCTACATGGTAATTCCTTCCTTCATAACGGAATTTTAGGTTTTTTGACTGCAAAAGGTACTTTTTGAAATCATTTTTCTGTAGCCCATATCTTCTCGGAGGCAACGCTGCTCCGATACGAACCAATGCTTCTGTCTTACCTCTGTAATGCAATTCCTTTGCCAGTGCAGCCAAAGTCAAATGATAATAATTCATATTCTGTGTTTTATCTACGGTTTCTAATTCTGGGGCACCTTCTCCAATTTTAAAACACTGCCCCTGAAACTCCAAAACATTTTCAAGATTATCCGGTCTGACCTCTAATTTTGTAATTGCTGCTGAAAAATCTGTATGTACTGTTTTCATGTTCCGGTTTCCATGATCAATCCCGATAACTTCTCGTTCTAACATCTGTTTAACCTCCTATATGCCTTACTTGATCGCTTTATTGCTGTTCGCTTATTCTGCCTTAATTATTTGTTCTATATCTTTCTGAAAGATTTTTTGTAATAAAATGGCAAGTTCCGCCTGAGTCATTCCATGAGTTACTCTCAACTCTTTTAAGCTTGTTACTCTTTCACCCCCTTACGTTTGGGGGATAGCCCCTTTGGCCTGATGATACGCATACAAATTACTGTAATAATTGCTGATTGTCATAGGTGCATTATACAATGCCGTAATCATTACAGCTCGTATATTGTGTGCCTTCTGTCCGCTGTTCTTTAAAGAATCCAACACATATAATACACTTCCCATATCCAGTTTCCAGTAAGTGCTTTTTACAACCTGTGCCGGTTTTTCCTCTCGATTCACACGTATGGTAGAACTTTGTGAGGACATAATCTCTACGATAATATCCAGAATTTCATCAAGCATGTGTTTCTCGTATGGCCTATCATTCAGTATCGCATCATATCCTATTCTTTTTTTCATAATAGCTTTGATTGCCTGATAAGATAGGATAGGGTATTCTGTGTTGTTATTCTCTGTTGTATTCTCTGTATTTGTTTCCCCTTCCTTATAGATAGGTGGCTCTTCTGAATAACCAGAGGGGTTTTCTTTTAAAAAGGCAGGTATCTCTTTTTTCTGTGATACCCTCCCCCTTTTTAAAGGGACACCCTGCTCTTTTGGAAATGTATTACTTTCCTTTTCCGATGATATCTCTTCTTTTCCCTCACAGGTATCCCTTTTTAAAGAGGGTGGGGTAAAGTATGTCAGTTCTTTCAACCGATCTACCTTTAACTCTATAAACAAAACATTGGTAACGGTAATACCATTTACAACAAGATTTCTAAATACTCTCTGAATCACTCCCAGTTTTTCAAGAAATATGATTGCGTTTGTTGCTTCCTTTTTACTGATCCCAAATTCATCAGAAATTTGTTGATAACTTCTCTGAAGAAGATCTGCTTTAAACTTTTTCTTTAGAGCAACTAATTGACCGCTTCCTTCATCTCTTATTTCTGTTGGCTTATACCAATAAACAATATCAGCTAGTATTACGATAGCAGTTAAGTGTGGCTTTCCATTTTCTCTTACAATACTTCTGTACCACGTTTGAGGAATAATATTCCCGCTTATATTCAGCTGTGAACTTTGATCCACAATCTTGTTCCCGGAGGTAAAAATACTTTCCATACTTCCACCTACCCTTCTATTTCAGATTGCTTTTTATTAATTTTATCCATTGCTTCATCAGCTCGTTTACCTGCTATACAACACGCCCAAAACGCAAGTGCAAAAAATGATGAAATGCCAATCACAATCATTATAATCATTTGTCCATCCTCCAAACAAAAATAGAGGGGACTAAGCAGATAGCAGAAAATGCAACTAACTTAGTCCCCGTAATTCAATTTATTAAAAACAGTATACTGCTGGCATTGCTGCCATCGCAGAAAAGAACTTCTGCAGATATAAAAAAAGTAGGACTAAGCAGCCAGACTCCTTTTCCTCAAGTCTTGCACTCTTCCTACTTCAAATTTATTCCCAGGCTATAAATTTATCACATAATATGATATAATAAAGTAAGACCAAGTTGGTGCAATCCCTTGATTTTAAAGGTATTCTGCTAACTTGGTTTTATTATAACTCAATAACCTGCGCCGTTCTCCCCTACAACAGAAAGCTTTTCTCCAGGAGCCAAGGTAATATTGATGTTTCTCAAAGCATAAGAACTCTGCCCTGCATAACGAAAAGAAACGTTCTCAAAACGGATTTCAAAATTCTCCTGTGGCAGGGAAAGGCTCTTCCCTGTTCTCATTTTTTCAGGAATATCCATATATTCTTTTAGTGCTTCATAATAGCCGCCAAACTGACGGATATCCAGAATACTTTTCATCACATCATTCATTGCCGCTGAAAAATTCATAAAAGCTGTCGTATACATGGTAAAATTGCCGATTCCCAGGGAACGGTACGCCACCTGAAAAATCAAATAGCCGTAGGTAATTCCTTTTAATACAAAATTCATAAAGCCCGCCATATATTCTGCCTTATACAGGGTTTTTACCTGCTTTTTATAAAATTCCGCGGACTCCTCCAAATGAAAACGGATTTTCTCAGACAACCAATCTTTAATACCAAAAATTCTGATTTCTTTTCCGAACGCAAAATCACTGACCAAATTGATAAGATAAGAGGTTTTACGCTCCACGGGAACTTTTTCCATATCCCATTTTACATAATTTTTCCGCACCCGGGATTCATACCAGGAATTTAAAAGAATCAAAAGAACAAAAAGCAATACCACCCAAAAACTTAACGTAGACACGATGGTGATAATCCCTGCAAAAGTGAGTAACTTACCAAAGATATTAAACGTATTGTCCATGACTACGCCAAATCCCTGTCCGTTTGCATACAGGAATTTTTCTGCTCTTGCTTACTCAGAATCTTCCAGCCGTTCAAAATCACATCTGGACAGTCGTTCTGATAAATCCCCCTGAAAAGAAGCAAAAATCTTATTTTTCGCAATAAAACAACGTCCCGATAAAAAATTAATCAAAAACGTTCCCACAAGGGTAATCCCCAACAGCAGCCCCGTCCAAAAAAGTAAATAAGACGGCCGACATTCCCCAATCAACTCATCAATCATAAACTTCGGAATCACGATATCCGCCAACGGCACTGCCGTCTTTAAAACCTGCAATAAAATACTGTAGATAATATATGATTTCCTTTTTCCCCAGGAATATTTCAATAAAAATACGATCCCTTTGTTCATAACGTTTTCTCCATTTCACACTCTATTAAATATGAACCAAATGCTTATTCTATGATAATACCCTTATTATATTCTCAATAATTCTTGTATATTGTGATTTTATATCAAGCAATTCTAAATCATATGGAATATTAAATCTACAACCTGATAACCTAATTTTTAAAATACGCAATTCAAGTCTTGAAACTTTTTTTGTTAATTCCGTTAACGGTAGTAAAATAAATTCCCATTCTTCTTGTGATGCTATTTTATTCTTCTGTAAAATTTTTACACGCTGTAACATCAATTGGATATGAGATAAGATAAAATGACAATGTTTTAAAGAAACATAATCAGAGTCATTATGATATCGATTAATCAAAATATCAAAAAATTGAATACCATAATAAATTCCCTCTGTTTCAACTTTTGTATACGGATAACAATTCAGAAAATTTATTAAACTTTGTTTAATTAAATCACAATTGATTTCTTTCGCTTTTGTATTGACTATTTTACTACAATGCAATACACATGCATTCAAAAGCTGATATTCATCTGGTCGCTGTGAAAAAGAACTATAATAATAACTTGCATCAATATCTTTGAATGAAACAAGTTGTTTTGTCTTTTGTTTGTAGTCAAAGTAGTCCTGCGCTAGAAAATATTTATTTACCGTGTCGAATCCATATATCAACATTGGGTGTTCATCATGTTCTTTCTGGTACGATACATAGTTACTAACCCAATAAGGATCACATAAAAATTGAACATAATAGGACTTTTCTAACAACTGAATAATATAATCTGTCATATTGCTGATGGAAAATCGGGCTACTTCTAATGGTAAATTCATAAACATCATACAATCTTTATTTAATGCATATGTAATATTATAAAAACTTACATTATCCGATATATCGTTATCATAAATAATCGTATCAATACCGTTTTCTGCAATTTTTTGTTCATATAAATCTGGATATTGCGCTATGATTTCAAGGGGTGTATCAATAATAGGATCATAATTAATTTTAATATGTTTCAATGGTAATTCTTTTTTTAACATCAGTATCCTTCACTTTCTTCATCTTTCTAACTATTCTGTGCTTAATCCATTTGCTATCCTTTTTACAGCATCACTATCTTTCATCCAGAATTTAATTTCTCATGAAAAAATATATGTTTCTTTTTGCAAATGATACATTTGGGAATATAATCCGTTAAGCGCCAATAACTCCTCATGTGTGCCATCTTCGATGATACGGCCATGATCCATTACAATAATTCTGTCTGCGATCTGAACCGAGCTTAATCTGTGACTGACAATAACGGCTGTTTTACCCACGCAAATATCAAGAAATTTTTTATACAATTTCACTTCTTCCAAAGGATCGATAGCAGAGGTCGGCTCATCGAGAATAATCAATGGGCTGTTTCTGAATATTCCTCTTGCGATTGCAATTTTCTGCCACTGTCCGCCCGATAATTCCATTCCATCAAATTCCCTACTTAAAATCGTATCTTCGCCATGATCAAATGTATCCACATTAATATCGTTTTTCCTACAAAATTCTTGAAATGCATCAGAAGCCATTTCTTTCCCTATATTACTGATACATATATTTTCTTTCAGCGAAATTTTATATCTGCAAAAATTCTGAAAAACGGCTGATGCGTTTAAATCTTGAGAATTATTTCTAAAATTATTCCCAAAATAAATTTTTCCTTTTGTCGGCTTGTACAGACCAAGCAATAATTTGCACAACGTACTTTTACCAGAGCCATTGATTCCCATAACAGCAATCGTCTCACCGTTTTTGATTTTCAGATTTACATCTTTCAATGCATCCGATTCTGCGGAAGGATATCTGAAAGATACATTTCTCAGTTCTATAGAATCTGCATCGACTTTATAAACAATCTTTTCCTGTTTTACATCATCATTGAGAAATGCAAAGAAATTCTGTACATTCCCCACATTTTCGGAAGCCCATCCTATTCTCTCCGTGATCACTTCACTCATAAATCCAAATAAGCGGTCAATAGAGGATAATACTGCCGCAAAAGCACCAACAGAAATCTCATTTTTCATAACATAACACATAGTAAGCAAAATTATGAAACCGTATCCTGCCACCTGCATCAGATTCATGATGAGTTGGAGCATTTTTTTATATCGTTGGGTCTCGTAAGTCATATCGTTGAGTTTCGTAAGTTTTAGACAGAACAGTTTCTTAAAATGATCTGTCACTCCCAAGATCCTTGTTTCCTTTATATCAGAAGCATATTTTTCGTAATATTCACTTTCACGCCTTATCGGAGCGGATTTATCTTCCAACATCCGAAATTTTTTAATACTTATCAAATCCGTAAGATAACAAGGTAAAAAAACAACTACTATACAAACAGATAAAACTGGCTTTAACTGGAATAAATATACACCCATGGAAAGAAAATATGTCGTATAAAACAAGAATACATCCATAAGTGTAAATCCTACCCACACGGTACTATCAGAACCGCTTACCGCCTTGTTTATCATATCAAGCTTTTTTGTCGATTCAAACTGAGCACAATTTAATTCATCAATTTTCTTGAATATTTTCAGATTATTGTATTTATGGATCGCCAGGTAATAAATATTGGCAAAACAGTTATCCACACCATTCATAACCTGTGTCAGAGCATACGCACCAATCATACCCAAAAGCGTAACAATCAGAAACCAGACTTTTGCTTTCCCATCGTAAACCCTCTGCGCAGTATCAAAAAAAAGCTGGGTGGCAACCACCTGACCTGTCCAGGATAAGCCATGAATCATAACAAAAGTACAGTATTTCCAGAACATCTTTGGCTCCGCCTCGTGCATCAGCCGTATGCTTTTGATCCCATTGTCAATGTAACCATTTTTCTTCATTTTCAAGCATTCTCCTTATACCATTTCTGCTGCTTGCTGTACATATCATAATATAATCTCTTTGCCTCCATAAGTGCCTTATGAGTTCCCTTTTCAGCAATACAACCCTCCTGCACCAGCAAAATCTCATCCACCATTTTTATTGCGCCGAGTCGGTGCGTTATGTATATAACAAATTTTTCATCCGATATACGATCGAATAACTTATACATATTACTTTCTGCAATAGGATCAAGCGCCGCTGTTGGTTCATCCAAAATATTAATCTGTGAATCGGAATACAGTAAACGTGCTATCGCAAGTTTCTGCCATTGTCCGCCGGACAGGTCCACGCCCTCCTCGATTGCCTTCCCAATCGGTGTGTCAAGACCGTTTTTCAGCTTATCCTTCAGATCATTTAATTCCAATTTATCCATGATAGTCCCGACCTCATTCTGGTCATACTGAAAACTTTTCCCGACAATGATATTATCCTTTACTGTTGTTTCATATCGGCAAAAGTCCTGAAATACAACCGAAATGATCCCTTTTAATGTGGCATAGTCATATTCTTTTATATCCCGGGCATTAAGAAGAATCTTTCCGGAATAGTCGTTATACATTCCTGTTATAAGCTTGATTATGGTAGATTTTCCTGCTCCATTGACACCGACCAGTGCATATTTCTTTTTACTTTGCATTTTGAAAGAACAGTTTTTAAGTATGTACGTATCCGTATTGGGATATTTAAAACTCACATCAACAAATTCAAGGCTTTCAAATCGAAAGTTATCATCCCGTTTCGCAGCAATATCCGCATTGCTTTTTTCACTTAATGCAAAGAACAGGTTCCAATCCTTGAGATACTCGTTCAGTTTTGAATGTTCCATCATTGCCACAGACAATTTCCATGACATATTTTGAACAAGACTTAAGGACGCATTGGCTAATGCGATAAATGTACCTATGGTAATTGTCCTGTTTTTTAAATTAGGGATAAGAAGCAGCAAGATTATGAATATAAGTAATAAAGTAACAAGCGAACCGCTTTTCATATTAGCATAACGTTTCTTTTCAATTTTTGATTCAATTTTAAAGGCATCGTCATACATACCGGAATACTTTTCGCTAAATACATCACTATAACGAAAAAGAGCTCTTTCGTTTGCATATTCACGATTCATAAGCATTTCAGAAATGTAACTGTACTGCCTCTTTATTTTCTGATGTTCTTTCCCCAATTCATAATTTTTTCTTCCTGTTTTAAGAGAAAGATAAAATAATGGTATTGTCACCCCCATAATTGCGATAGCGCTAATGGGCTGTATACTAAAAATAATCAACAGAATCGACAGTGAACTAATCACAAGATACACTGTTGTCAATATATTCTTAAACCCATCCATAAAAATCTCTGTTGGATCAGAGCATACTCTATTGATCAGATCTTGGTCTTTGGCGTTCTCTACATGAAAATATTCCAGTTTTGATCTTTTCTCAAGCAAAATTTTCTTTAAATAAACAGTAATTTTATTTTTCGCCTTCAAATCGACAAGTTCTGAAACTTCTGGCATGAAATTAGTAAAGAACACATAAAAAAGAAGCAGTATAATAGGAACTACAACCGTGTTAGGATCGCTGTTTCCTTCAAAAATTTGAATAGCGCTATTGATAAAATTTGCCAGTACAATGGTCTCAAACGCAGGCATAACAGCATTTAATATTGTATAACCAATACTAAACAAAGCCTGCCTGCAATTTATTTTTGTATAAAATAAAATAAATTTTCCCAGATTAAGTTTGTTAAAACACAAAATATTCCACTCCCTATTTTAAATATATTTATAATCAGACATTCTGATTTTCGATAATTTTTTTGAATATTCATCGCATGAATAAAAATCTTTAGTATTCATGTATACTAAGGCCGGACATCTGTAGCATTCAGACTTATATTCACAATTCTTGCATCCATCTAGTTCATCGTTATTAATTGATTTAATTTCTTTAAGTATTTCCGAATTATTCCAGATATCCTTTGGATGCGCCTCGAAAATATTTCCAACTTTACACATGAATGAATTACATGGATACACATCTCCCTTGCAGTCAATCGAAAATGAGTAAAACAGAGCAGCACATGACACATTTCTGTTATGAAGATAATTCTTATCCGAAAGAGAATCAATAAATTTGATAACACTTATCATTTTATCATCAGTAATACAGAAATTCTGCGGCTCTGAATTTCCATCATTTTTATTGAAAATTGTCGGTGATGCAAAAAACTCAAAACTATTTTTGTCACAAAATTCTTTAATATCCTCTATTCCATCAACATTTTTCTTCATAATTGGTGTTTTAACTTTTGTAGGTATACTATATTTTTTCAACAGTGATAACCCATCCATAAGATTCTCCCATGAACCTTTTTTTCGCGTTATAGAATCATGAACATCACAATTCATTGAAAATAAAGTAGTAGAAAATTCTGTAATATGAAACCGTTGAAGACGTGCCACAATATTGTCAGTTAATAAAGTTCCATTGCTCAGCAAAAAAACTCGCATATATAGCTTTCTTGCGTATTCTATAATTTCAAAAATATCTTTTCTAATTAAAACTTCTCCGCCAGTAAAAGAAACATTCTGTATTCCCATTTCCCTAAGCTGATCAAGAAGATTAAAAATTTGTTCGGTACTAAACCCACTATCATAATAATCAGGAATGTAACAATGTTCACATCTGAGATTGCATAAGGTTGAAAGCTCAATCATGACACTAACTGGCGAATTATTTTTAAATGCTAAATCATAATAATAATCATATAATAAAGTCTGTTTCATTTATTCCTCCGGCATAATCAGAATCTTCTGATTCAATAAGTATTTGATTTTTCCATTCACTTTTTCGAATGAAATGCTGTATTTATCCATCACATAATTAATTGCTTCTAATCTATCTTGATTTTGTTCGAGAAAAAGCCATAAATCTTTTGAAAAACCTCTAAGAACAGTTATTTCCCCACTTAATTCATTAAAAACAAATATTTCATTACATAATAGTGACCATGATATATAGTCTGGAAATTTAATACTATTTTTAGTCATTTAAATATATCCTTATATTGTAAGAGTAGTAGTTTTTAAAGCTCCTCTCCAAGAGCTACAGCTTTGTAAATACTCAAAAATACATTCTGTCTACAAAACATCTAATCATCAAACATTTTCCTGATAAACATCCAAAAAATCTTCATATAACTCAAATTTAATTAGTTTATAAAAATCGATAAGAACTTATGTATTCTCTAATAACAGATTAAGATAATTTAAGAGCAAAAGACTTTCCAGTCTTTTGCTCTTAATGAGTGTTATCTTCCTTGGCAACTGCCGTTCTTACACTCACCCATGTAGAAAGCCAGAAGAGCCTTCTTAACTGGAATCTTCTTAACAAGTTTTTTCATACAGTGTGCACCTCCCTTAAAATTATATTATAGTGATGAACAAAACGCACCTATTGACGTTTAGCTCATGGCTATTCAATTAACTAAACCTTATTGATTATCCATTTTACTGGTAATAAGCGTTTCTATTATTGAAACGATATTATCAACACTACTAAATACACTCATGAGAAGATATTCATCTGGAATCTCTATATTAAATTCCGCTTCCAAATCTAATACAAGTGAAATAAAAGTTATAGAATCAATCTCTTCAATTGTTCCCTCTTCATTAATTTCAGCACCATTCAATTCAATATTTTCAATTATAATATCTCTTATACTCATTGAAATTAACTCCTTACCATAATTATTCCGAATAATACTCAATTATTTTTCCAGTCAATGTATCCATATCATCATCATTGTCTAGGTTAAAGACTGGTAAACTAAACTCATCAATATATTTTTTCTTTACATCCTGCATCATTTCTTGTGACAATGGTTTTAATTTATAACCCACTCCTGTGAGTGATTGGTTAGCAATTATCGGAAATATAACAAGTGCTAAAACATTTCCAAAACCAAGAGATTCAATAAATTGGACAGTTCTTCTAACATACTTTATATCATCATGAGGGTTAACTGACAAAATAACACAATCCGCTTGCATTCCAAGAAGAAATGCATACTGCATAATCGAGAAATTGTCTAATTGTGAATTATCATAATGTATTGTACCTGACTGGCAACCACTTATCAGAATATCTTTTCCTTTATTTTGTACCTCGAAAACCATTGCGTTAAGTATCGATATAATTTCCCACGGATACATGTTTATATCCGAATTATACCCAAAATGGAAAACATAATCACATCCAAAAAGATATCCTGATGGCTCAGTAGATATCATTCCCGTATTGTATCCCAGCTTGCTAAAACGTGATACAAGTTTTCGCTGAAGAGTAAATTTACCCTGTTTTGAGCTTGTACCCAAAACGGTTAGGACAGGAATAGTTGTTTTATATAGTTTTGAACAATTATAATACGGCACATTTTTACTTGAAATCTCAGGATAAAACAAATTTTTATAATTTTCGGTAATTTTCTCAAAAGTATATATATATTTATTATATTTTTTTGCTTTTGACAAAATTTCTTTTTTATAGTTTTTCCCACTCATAGAGGTGAGCTGATCACTACAGGATAAAATAATTGTATCAAAATCATCCTCCCAATCTATATCGTCAAAAGATTTCACTTTATATCCAAAACATTCTTGCCCTACTTTTCCAGAAAGTTTTTCATCAAATACACCAATAATCTCATACGAAAGGTCATTACTAAATCGTACCAAAGAATTGCTTTCTTTATTCAATGGAAACACAATAACTTTCTTGGGCGAATGCTCAAATGTAGGTACTTTAGCAACACATGGCAAAACTCGTGTCTCCGTAGCAACAGCATTAAGAAGATTCTCATAATTACGTTTTTCCATATTATGGTATTTCATTGATATAATTCCTGTAATATAAGCACACGCAAAGCTGGTTCCTTTAATTATTGTTTTTTTGTCAATCCATATAGTACGATAATGAACATCCGGTACCCATAAGTTTACAATACTATTTTTTTGTAAGATGATTTTTTCTTTGTCTTTAAATTCTTTATAGACATCAACACCAATAACTATATCGAAAGCCGCTGGAAATGAAATGGCTCCATCATTATCAAAAGCAGAAATAATAATAACACCATTATTATAAAGTTTCTGACAAATATCTAATAATTCATTGCAATTATAAATATATGTAATACCAGCACTTATATTAATAATATCTGCCTGTATATTTCTATAAATATATGTAAGCGCATAAACCAATCCACTTTCATCAACTTCTCCATCACCTATTTTTACAGAAATCAATTCAATATTAGGATTTACATTATAGATAATATTTGATACTGCGGTGCCATGACCAAAAGTATCGATACTCTCTTCTAAAACAGACTCCCATTCCATTGTAATAGGATTTTTCTTTATTTCATATGAGGCTTTTACACATTTTCCTGCTTCTGTATCCTTATTTATTCCTGAGTCTATTATTACAATTTTACTTTTTTTCATAGTTTAAAATCTTCTTTCTGACTATATGTTACAATGCTATAAACGAGCAAGTTTGCAATTTAGAAATAGATAAAATAGATCTTACTTAGTTTTTCTGCATAACGAACAATTTCCATCTCCCTTTCCTTTCAAAATCAATCCAATTGAATTTTATATCTATTAAATATTTTCACAATATATATTTTGAATTGATTGTATACATCAAACACTAGAATTTCAATATTCATTTTTTCACCTGTATAGAATTGTCATTTTTTGTTCATTCTTTCTACCACTTTCATTCAATATGTACAGTACCCTTTAATCCCTCCCAGAAAATCATCTCTTTTCTTGACTGCATTTTACCGTATATTTCCCACATTTTCAATTTTCATTATTTACACTGCTTTCCACTTCTTACGATAATGAGACATTTTTGGGCATTTTTCTCCTTGCGCATCCCATTTCCCCATTATATAATGAAATACGTGTTTACTAACAAATTATCGTAACTGTTCAGTACCCCTCACCTCGCGGGATAATGGACTGCTGAATAGTTACAAAATATCTGATATTCATAAGGAGAACAATCATGGGTGGAATTTTTGGAGTTGCATCAAAAAAAAGTTGTGTATCTGATCTTTTCTTTGGAACAGATTATCATTCACACTTGGGTACCCGCAGAGGCGGTATGGCAGTCTATGACAAATCACACGGATTCGACCGGGCGATCCACAATATTCAAAACTCACCATTCCGTACAAAGTTTGAGCGTGATGTGGAAGAATTGGAAGGAACACTGGGAATCGGCTGTATTTCAGACTCTGATCCGCAGCCTCTGATGGTTCAGTCTCACTTGGGAAGCTTTGCCATTACTACCGTGGGAAAAATCAACAATATGGATCAGCTTGTGAAACATTCCTTTGCAAACGGCTGTACACATTTTCTGGAAATGAGCGGCGGAAATATCAATGCAACAGAAATGGTAGCCTCTCTGATCAACCAGAAACCTACTTTAGTAGAGGGAATCCGCTACGCGCAGGAAATGATCGAAGGTTCCATGACAATGCTGATCATGACCCCGGAAGGTATCTATGCCGCCAGAGACCGCATGGGACGTACTCCTCTCATTCTTGGTAAGAAAGAGGATGCTGTCTGTGCTTCTTTTGAAAGTTTTGCATATTTCAATCTGGGATACCATGACTACAAAGAACTGGGACCTGCTGAGATCGTATTTTTTACACCGGAAGGCGCTGAAACTATCGCTCCGCCGCAGGAAGAAATGAAGATCTGTTCTTTCCTTTGGGTTTACTACGGTTATCCAACTTCTACCTATGAAGGCGTCAATGTGGAACAGATGCGTTATACCTGCGGAGATATGCTGGCGCAGAGAGATAATGTAAATCCTGACATCGTGGCAGGTGTGCCAGATTCCGGTATTGCTCACGCTATCGGTTATGCCAATAGATCCAAAGTTCCGTTTGCGCGCCCCTTTATCAAATATACGCCTACCTGGCCCCGTTCCTTCATGCCTGCCCATCAGAGCCAGCGGGAACAGATCGCTCACATGAAACTGATTCCTGTTCGAGAACTGATCAAGGATAAAAGTCTTCTGCTGATCGACGATTCCATCGTAAGAGGAACTCAGCTGAGCCAGACTACAGAATTTTTATATGACAGCGGCGCAAAAGAAGTACATATCCGTCCGGCCTGCCCGCCGCTTTTATACGGATGTAAATACCTGAATTTCTCCCGTTCCAATTCCGATATGGATCTGATCACCCGCCGGGTTATTCAGAAACGGGAAGGTACTATTACAGAAGCAATTCTGGAAGACTATTCTAATCCGGATTCCCATAACTATCAGGGTATGCTGGACGAAATTGGAAAACAACTGAAATTCACCACCCTCCGTTACCATCGTCTGGATGATATGGTGGCTTCTATCGGCTTATCTCCTTGTAAGCTGTGTACCTATTGTTTCAACGGAAAAGAATAATTCTCTACATATTTCAACAGGGGCAGATGCGATTCATATAAATCGCATCTGCCCCTGTTGGAATATGCCTATAAACGTTCTTATTGTATGCAGAATAAAATCTCTAACGAATAACTTTTTCCAGCATCTTTTTCACTTTCTCCGACTGTATCAATAACCTCATTTTCTCTTCTCCATTCACAATCTCAGGTTTACCACACCTAAGACTATCCAGGTGTTCCGACACACAACAATCTTTGTACCAGCACTCACCCATAAGAGAACCTTTTACAGACCACTTCTCGTTTTGCGTAAATTCACCAACCAATGATTTCATTACTCGTTCTGTAGAATATCTCTTAAAACCAGCTATGTACTGTAATGTCTTCTCATCATTGATTTTTGACAAATTAATTCTATGATTCTCAACTGCCTCTAAAACTTCCTCCCGAATTTGAATTTTATCTGCCTTTCCAGTTCCAGTCCATTCTACCAGTTTGTCAAATGCAAGAATCAAGTATTCAAAACAAATCATGTCCAGAATTATAAGCCGTCCCTCTGACTTTTCTTCTATTGATTTCAACATACGATATTTATTACGAATATCCTGATTATCAACCACATAATCGTATGCAATATAATATTTATCATCACCTTTTATTTGCAAATCTGATACTGCATCCAATAGTCCCTGATTACTTCCTTTACTTTCAATCAAAAGCTCATCGCCAAAGAAAAGTCGATTCACCAATTTCCAGAAATGAAACCCTGCACCGGTATCTTCTGTCCATAAAAATCTCATATTACAACTCCTCTTCCAGTGTTATTTTATTATTATCAAACTTTAACACCTTAAAACTTTTATCAGACACATTGAGTCCGTCACAGTTTCGTAAAAAAAGCATATATTGATTTGATGACTCAAAATTAACAAATTTTCTGACCTCATCATTCATTAGATTATCTGCATTATCTACCACAATAAAACTATCTCTGCATTTCTTTATTGTTTCCAAAAAATTATCTGATTTGTAATTAAATAATTTAATAGCCTTATACTCTTCTGTTAGTCTTATATCTTCCAACAGTTCATAAAGCACTGTTTTACCCGTACCACTATCACCACCAACAAGAGTTATTCTGTCATCAAATTCCAAGTCGTATGAAAACGGAGCTGCTTTAAATGTAATGCTCTTATAAATCATCTTTTTCCCTCCTTTCATACTCCTTGCTCCACCATGCGTTATAACCCCTTCCACCAGTCACTATATCAGAATCATTAAATCTGATATTTGTATCATCCGAAATATCAAAGAGCGTTGGTCTTGACATATAAAGCTTTATACCATCCATAGCAAAAATAATTCTAAGCACATTCGGACCACATTCTTCTACATTTACCACCTTATCCGGATGCTTCACAATATTGAGTAATGTTTTGCAGCCTGATGACAAATTACGAATTGTTCCTAAGCCATATTTCGTTTCAATATGCTTATCCGGAGTCAAATTCGCCTCATCTACCTGCTGAATTAAATCAATTTCATTTTGTGACATTTCTTCATTACTTGTATTCAAGTTAAAATACAGGTCATTTTGCAGTATCCAATCCTTTGAATTTCTTTTTTCCGTATATATATCTATCATATGATGTTCACGCCTTCCTATCGTTTCATTTTGCGCCTAACTGCAAAAAAGTATCCTTGTTTTCTCAAACTACAGGATACTTTTTTACAACTTCTTACTCGATTTTACTTCCGCAATGTATACAGAACCGATCTCCCGGTTTCACTGCACTTCCACACTTCGGACACATCCTTGGCGCAGGAGTTCCCACCGGCGGAACAGGATTTACTGAAGGCTGTTCTTTTATCACTGGAGTCTGTGTCTCTGCCTTCTTCTCACTTTCCATCTTCGGAACACTGTCTGCTGCTGTTTTTTCCTGAGGCGCACTCTGGGTTTTTGTTTCATTTGCCATCGCCGGAGCGCTCTTTGGTACAGAAGTTCCCATCGGAGCAGCTGCGCTTCCGCTTGTTCCTTTTGGTGGTGTAGGCTGACTGCCATTTTGCGGCGCCGGACCATTCACCGGATAGCCACAGTTTTTACAGTAGTTCTTTCCCGGAGGAACGATTGCTCCGCAATTCTTACAGGTAGGCATCACATTCTGCGCTGAATTTTTAATGCCATTTCCCATATCCTGAACTGCCGACTTGAACTGAGAACCAATCTGAGCTCCCAAACTCTGCCCATTACCACTGCCATTCGGAGATACTGGAGGAACATTATTTCCGCCATATCCGTTCGCTCCATATCCATTCATTCCATATCCCCCGTTACTATTCGGGTACATTCTCTCATACTTTTCCTGGAACTTGTTCATCACATCGCAGGAATAAAAGTAAGATAAGAATGGGATGTTCATAAACAGCGTGAAAAATACTGGTGACTCCACATTTACATCATACTTCTTGCTGGCAGTATCCAGTCTGGAAGCCAGCATATACGTCCAGTACATTCCGTAAATCCCACAAGTTACAAGGGATAACAGCCATGCCACGATATAATTCATGGTCTCCTTTCCATCATCCGCGCAAATTACATTTACATCTTCGCCGTAGCGATACCAGAAATAAATGTTGTACAAACCACAGGTGAGAACTCCAAAAATCGCACTCAGAAGTCCATCACGTCTTTTTAATTGCATAAAGACATCCTCCCTTTCCCACTTTTCATGATCCGGAAAACTCCGGTAACCTGATTTCTTACTTGATTATATCATCCACATTTCACTTCTGCAACTTCTACAAACAAAATTTTCTCTTAAGTCTTTCTTAGGAAAAGATTTTTTCTCAGTTCCTCTTGCCCTGTTTTCCTTTTCCTTTTATACTGAATAAAAACCGGAAATATTTCAGCAAACATTGAATACGGAGGTGTTCTCTTGAAAAAAATACCAGACGCTTATAGAAAAATACTTTTTTCAAAAATAAAAATTTTGCTTATCATCGGGATTACTTACTATCTGGTTACTTGGTTTACCGGATGCCCCATCAAATATTTCACTGGAATCTCCTGCCCTGGCTGCGGTATGACAAGAGCGTGGCTCGCCGCCCTGCATCTGGACTTTGCCAGCGCTTTTTCCTACCACCCCCTCTTTTTTACGGTTCCTCTGATCATTCTGGGTTTTCTTCTGGATGACTGGATTGATTTTAAAAAATACCGCTGGGCTGTTATTCTACTGGGGATTCTTTTCCTTGTGGTATATTTGATACGCATCATCTGGTTTCCCGATGACGTTGTCTCCTTCCACCCGGAAAATGGGCTGTTCTGGAAAATAACCAATAATATTCTCCAACTTCTAAAAAACTAACCTACAATCCCATCATCTGTACCAGCCATACTGCAGCCGCAGCGCCGGCTGCCACGATCAGCAGACCTTTTCTGAAATACGCCAGAATAATAGCTGCTCCGCAGCCCACCGCTCCGCTGACAGCCGAACCTGTACTGGTAAAAATTGCAGGAAATGTCATAGCAGCTAATACGGCATACGGTATGTAATACAGAAAAGAACGCAATCTACGGTTGGTGATCTTTTTTCTAAAAATCACCAGCGGCAACATTCTGATCAGGTAAGTAACGAATGCCATCACCAAAATTCCTTTTAAAATATACCCCGTACTCATTTCTCCAACTCCTCTTCTTCCTCTTCTGTAATGGGAAACAGCCAGGCTGCCACGGCGCTGACTGCCACGGTAATGACAATCACCGACCATCCCCCGCTAAAATGCTGTAACTGAGGAACATAGGCAAAAAGCAGGCTCCCTGCAACTGCCAAAAGTACCGTAAACAGCACACTCTTTCGTTCCCTTGCCGGAGGGATAATAATAGCAATAAACATTCCATACAGAGCAATCCCCAATGCATTGGACAATGCCTCCGGCATTACTGAGGTTGCCGCTGCCCCCGCCAGAGTTCCTCCCGTCCATCCCAGCACCGGCGTAAGAATCAGACCTGCCATATACGCTCCCGTCAATGCGCCCGGATGCTGCATGGACACTGCAAAAATCTCATCCGTAATACCAAATGAAACTGCCAGTCTCTTGGGAATACTCATCTGTCTCTCTACTTTCTGCGAAACAGAAAGGGACATGAGAAAATATCGAATATTAATAATCAATGTGGTTACTGCCAGTTCCGCCATTGTTCCTCCGGCGATCAGAAGATTTGTTCCCGCAAATTGTCCCGCGCTGGTAAGATTTGTCAAAGATATCAATACTGCAGCCCATAAAGGCATCCCCGAAAGTACTGCCGTCATGCCGAAAGCTACTGAAACGGAAAAATATCCCAGACACACCGGAAAACCATCCCGAAGCCCTCTAATAAATTCTCTCTTTTTCATCATTCCCCGATCCTCTTTCATTCCTTTTTCTAAATCTCTATCTATATGTGCGAATATATTATACTGGAAGATTTATTATATAGACAAGTATATTTTGATAGAAAACCTAAATACTGGTTAATATTTCTTCTTAAAAATTAATAGACGGTCAATAGATGTCACAAACAAAAAATGTTACAATAAGTCTATAAAAAGTTGAACCATAAAGGAGATATCTGTTATGAAAATAAATGAAATAATCCATGAACGCCGCTTAGCAAAAGGCTTTACACAAGAACAGATTGCCAATTACCTTGGCGTTTCTGCACCTGCTGTAAATAAATGGGAAAAAGGAACATCGTATCCTGACATAGTTTTATTACCAGCACTTGCCCGGCTTCTCGATACAGACTTAAATACGCTTTTATCTTTTCAGGATAATTTGTCGCAAAAAGAAGTTGCTTTATTTATGAATGAAGTTTCTGAAATAATCGATAAACGCGGCTTTGAAGCAGGATATACACTTGCCATCGAGAAATTAAAGGAATACCCTACTTGTGATTTGTTGATAAGCAATTTAGCCATGCTGTTAGATGGAGCATTACTGATTCATGGCACAAAAAATAAATCAAAAGAAAAGTATAAAGAAAAAATTGAGTCTCTATATTATCGCGCAGCCCAAAGTGAAGATACAACTATCAAAGCGCAAGCGCAATCATGTCTAATTTCTAAATTAATGGAAAAAGAAGATTACGAGCAAGCCCAGAAAATACTTAATACGCTCCCTCAAAAAAGTCCTGTGGACAGAAATCAAGTACAGGCAAATATATATATTGCACAGGAAAAATTTGAAACAGCAGCAACACTAATAGAAGAAAAACTCCTGTCTGCTACAAATGAAATTCATTCTTCGTTAATGACCTTAATGGAGATTGCCCTGAAAGAAAAAAGATTAAATGATGCTGAATATATTGCTGATGTTGATATGAAGGCAGCGCAGTTATTTGACTTATGGAAATATAATTCTTATGTTGCACATTTTCAACTTTATGATGCCACCAAAAACAGAACTCAATTTTTGAAAATCCTATTACCTATGTTAAAATCACTAACCCAAAAATGGGATATTAACAGCTCACCTCTATATCGACACATACAAATTAAAAAAGTTGATAAAACAATGGGACAAAAATTTCAAAAAGCAATTATACAGTCACTCAACGCAGATGAAAACACTGTACTCTTGAAGGAAAATCCAGAATTTCAAAAACTTATAGATGAGATGGATATAGCGAATAATTAAAATACATCTGTAATTACCACATTTCCGCAAAATTAAGAAAAAAGACTGCTGTAACAAGGTTTCCCCTGTCGCAGCAGTCTTTCAATCCTCTATAAAATTTTCATATCCGATTAATGATGGAACAGACGAATGCCTGTAAATGCCATCACCATATCATATTTATTACAGGTATCGATCACCAGATCGTCACGAACAGATCCGCCCGGCTCCGCGATATATTTCACGCCGCTCTTATGCGCCCGCTCGATGTTGTCTGCAAATGGGAAGAACGCATCGGAACCAAGAGTTACGTCTGTCAATTTATCCAGCCATTCTCTTTTTGCTTCTCTTGTAAATACTTCCGGTTTCACGGAGAAAATTCTCTCCCAGTTTCCATCTGCTACCACGTCCATATATTCCTCGCCGATATATACGTCGATAGCATTGTCACGTTCTGCCCGGGAAATTCCCTCTTTAAACGGCAGATTTAAAACTGTCGGGCTCTGACGCAGCCACCAGTTATCTGCTTTCTGACCTGCAAGACGAGTACAGTGTACACGGGACTGCTGTCCTGCGCCTACACCGATTGCCTGTCCGTCCTTTACGAAACATACGGAATTGGACTGGGTATATTTCAGGGTGATCAGAGAAATCTTCATATCTCTCTTCGCTTCTTCTGTGAGTTCTTTATTTTCAGTGACAATATTTGCGATCAGTTCATCGTTGATCGCCAGTTCCTGACGTCCCTGTTCAAAAGTAACCCCAAAAACTTCTTTATGTTCCAATGGAGCCGGAACGTAATCTGGATCGATCTGAATCACATTATAATTTCCTTTTTTCTTCTGACTTAAGATCTCCAGCGCTTCTTCTGTATATCCGGGAGCGATCACACCGTCAGATACCTCTCTCTTGATCAA
>OHHV01000291.1_pt1 | contig 23300 bp, 23 predicted proteins | sample 1568141 | NCBI WGS metagenome assembly OHHV01 (sample SAMEA3879589, study PRJEB24766) | human gut metagenome | biome: human-associated habitat; feature: feces | place: USA | collected 1985/1987
ATGTGATCAACAGTCTGACGTACGATATAGAAAAACAGCTTCAGGAGTGTGAAAATGCAGATTAACGGTGTGATCAATATCTATAAAGAAAAGGGATATACTTCCCATGATGTGGTGGCAAAGCTAAGAGGCATTCTTCATCAGAAAAAAATCGGACATACGGGGACGCTGGACCCGGATGCGGAGGGCGTACTGCCAGTATGTCTGGGAAGAGGCACACGGCTTTGTGATATGCTGACCGATCATGAGAAGGAATATGAAGCCGTACTTCTTCTCGGTGTGGTGACAGATACGCAGGATACCACGGGAACAGTACTCCATACCAGTCCGGTGACAGTTTCTGAGGAGGAAGTGAAAGCCTGTATTCAGTCTTTTATTGGGGAGCAGATGCAGATTCCGCCCATGTATTCCGCTTTAAAAGTGGGAGGAAAAAAGCTTTATGAGCTGGCAAGGGAAGGAATTGAAGTGGAGAGAAAACCCCGCCCCGTTTGCTTTCATGAGATTGAGATTCTGGAGATGGAACTGCCCCGGGTGAGGATTCGCGTGCGTTGTTCCAAGGGAACGTATATCCGTACACTCTGCCATGATATCGGCGGTAAGCTGGGATGCGGCGGCTGTATGGAAAAATTGCTGAGAACCAGGGTAGAGAGATTCTCCCTTTCCGGTGCAAAAAAACTGGAGGAGGTTCAAAAGGCAGTGGATCAGGGGACGATCGCAGAGTTTGTAGTGCCGGTGGATCAGATGTTTGACGCATACCCTGCAGGTAAAGTGAAGCCAGAGGGAGACCGTCTGGTGCACAATGGAAATCCTTTTTTGGTGGAATTTCTGGAAGAAATTTCTGAAATAAAAAAGGGTGAGCCGTGGAGAATCTATGACAGTACAGGAGAGTTTATAGGAATTTTTGCAAGAAAAGGGGAAAAATTCGCTCCGATAAAGATGTTCTATAGTAAGGATGTATAAAATATGAAGTACATGACAGATACGCTGGATTTTCAGTTGGAAAAAAGAAGCGTGGTAACGCTGGGAAAGTTCGATGGACTGCACAGGGGTCACGAGAGACTGCTGCAGAGAGTTCTGGAAGTGGGAAAAAAGGGGTATGAAACTGTGGTATTTACCTTTGATGTGTCGCCTCTGGTTAAATTAGGAACGCGCATCACCAGAACGCTTCTGAATAATGAAGAAAGAAAAATTCTTCTGGAAAAGCGCGGGATCAATACGCTGATCGAGTGTCCGTTTGTTTCAGAGCTGATTCATATGGAACCGGAAGATTTTGTGAAAAAAATTCTTGTGAAGCAGCTTCAGGCAGCTTATGTGATCGTGGGACCGGATTTTCATTTTGGGCATGAGCGGAAGGGAACACCGGAGCTTTTGCAGCGTCTGGGTCAGGCTTACGATTTTCAGGTAGAAATTCTGGAAAAAGAACGGGAAGGTGACCGGGAGATCAGCAGTACCTGGATTCGGGAAACATTGCGGGAGGGCAAGATAGAAAAGGTCAATGATCTTTTAGGCTATCCCTATTTTGTACTGGGAAAAGTGGTGCATGGAAGACAGCTGGGGCGCACCTGGGGACTTCCCACCATCAATCAGATTCCAGAAGACGGGAAATTGTTGCCGCCTTTTGGTGTGTACGCTTCGAGAACTTTTATCAATGGAGAAGAATATCTGGGGATTTCTAATGTGGGAGTAAAACCTACCGTGGAAGTTCCTTTTGCCGGTGTGGAAACGTATCTGTTTGACTGTGATAAAGATCTCTATGATAAAATTGCCTGGGTGGAATTTTACCATTTTGTGCGGCCGGAGTGCAAGTTTGATTCTGTGGAAGAGCTGCGGGAGCAGATACAAAGAGACGCCAGAGCAGGGCAGGAATATTTTGCTGTAAAGAACGGAGCGGTCGTATGGTTGCCGTAATGTATCTGACGGGCAGTTTGGGGCTTTTCCTTTACGGGATGAAGATCATGAGCGAGGGAATTGCTCAGGCAGCCGGACAGAAAATGCAGAGCTTTTTGGAAATATTTACAAAAAACAAATGGATCAGTATGCTGGTGGGAACATTTTTTACCGCATTGATCCAATCTGCCAACGGTTCGACAGTCCTGATGATGAGTTTCGTCAATGGGGGATTGCTGGAACTGTCCCAGATTCCCGGCTTTTTGTTGGGGGTAAATCTGGGAGGCAGCATAACGGGTCAGATGTTGTCTTTCGATCCGGAATATCTTGCGCCAGTTTTAATCCTTGGCGGTGCTTGTCTGATTCTGTTTGGAGGAGAGAGGAAAACGGCGCTCAGTCTGGGCAAGGTTTTGATGGGCTTTGGACTTTTATTTACCAGTGTTTCCGGTATGACGAAGGGAGCGGCGTGGGCAGGAGAGCTGTCTGCCGTGCAGGTAATTCTGGAGAAGCTTTCGCATCCCCTTCTGGCATTTGGTGCGGGAATCCTTCTTGGATGTCTGTTCCAAAGTGAATTGGCGGCGACGGGGCTTTTGGCTGTCTGGACAGGAAGTGGATGGCTGGGATTTTCAGGAAGTCTGTATATGCTTTTGGGCGCAAATATTGGCTGTGCGCTTCCAGCGCTTTTGGTGGGAATCGGATGTAAGAAAGATGGCAAAAGGACCTTGTGGATGCATGTATGCATCAATCTTGCGGGAGGGATTTTCTGGCTGCTTCTGTTGCTTTTGGGCGGAGATGGAATCGAAAATTTCTTCCTGAAATTTTCTGATGGAAAAGAGGCAGCGGCAGTTGTAAATGCCAATATGCTTATGAAGCTTGTCTGGATGGCAGTTTGTATGCCTTTTACGGCAAAGATCGTGGCAGTGACAGAAAAACTGATCTGGGGACAGGATGGAGCTGAGGCAGCGTTTGAGCTGAAATACATAGGAGAAAATCATGGATTTTCTCCTGCAACTGCCGTTTTACAGGTGATTCGGGAGACAGAAGAAATGGCAAAGCTTACGGCAGAAAATTTGAGCCGTTCCATAGAAACCATTCAGGAACCGACATCGGAAAAAATTCAGGAAGTCTGTCAGACAGAACAGAATATCAACTTTCTCCATCGGGAGATTACCAGTTATCTGGTGCGATTAAAGCAGTCTACGCTGGTCATTGATGACGCCGTATATGTGGATTCCCTTCTGTATATGGTGACAGATCTGGAGCGGATCGCTGACCGGGGACAGCGAATTAGCAATTCGGCAGTGAAACTGAAAGAAGGAAATGTGCATCTTACCCGGGAAGGGGAGGCAGATCTGGGAAAACTTGCCGGAAAAGTGGAATGGGTCTTGAAAGAAGCGCTGGAAATATTTTATGGAAACGACCGACAAAAATTGCCGGAAATACTTGCAGTGAAAGAAGAAATCAGTCAGTCGGAACGTGAATTACAGGCGAAATATATTGAACGGATCGCTCAGGACGAATGTAGTCTGGAGGCGGGTATGGTATTTGCGGATATTATATCAGATCTGGAACGCGTGGCGGTTCATGGAGTGAATATTGCCTGCGGGGCGCAGGAGGATATCTGAGATAAAAAAAGAATATTGAAATAATTATAGAAAGCAGTTATTCTGATTATAGAAGACTGCTTTCTCTTTTTTGGAGAAAAGTAAAACAACGGAAGGAGAATGTACAATGAACTTGGAAATAAGACCTTTTTCAGCCACAGAGTCAAAAATTGACGGATTGAAAGTTATCAATGCTAAAATGGTAACGGATGATCGAGGAACTGTTCGGGAACTTTATCGTGAAAGTGCGCATATGGACGTTTTGCCTCAAACGGTTTCAGGATGGAAGCAAATAAATCTGACCCGTACAAAACGGGGAGCAGTTCGAGGGCTACACGGTGAAGCTATGTCGAAATTAGTTACGGTTGCTTTGGGTTCTGTTTTTGGTGTGTATGTAGATACAAGACCGGAAAGTAAAACTTTTGGGGCAGTGGAAACCGTTCATATTACGCCTGGTGTTCAGGTTTTTGTTCCTCAGGGAGTATGCAATGGTTTTCAGGCGTTGGAAGAACATACAGAATATTTGTATTTTTTTGATAATGAATGGGCTGCGGGGATGGCAGGAACAGCCCTGACTCCATTAGATCCGGAATTGGGAATTGAATGGCCGATTCCAATTGATCCAAAGAATCTTGAACAGATATCTGAGAAAGATGCAAAGGCGCCAACGTTGCAGGAATTAAGAGAAACGCTGATAGAGGAGAGAAAGTATACTTTTTAGAAATTTTGAAAAAATGTCACCATTTTTTTGAGGAAAAAGTGGTGACACTTTTTTTGAAATAGTGAAAAAGTATATATTCATACAATAACGAGTCAAAATTCACTCCAGATTGCCTGCGACAATGGAATTTTGGCTTGGATGTTTCGGGTTTTGGCATATACATGTCAAAACACCTCGCGGAACAGTTCAGCCTGCGCCAGTCGTAAAACCGCACTGCGTGCTTATCGTGGCTAACGCCACTGTTTTACTCATTGACAGGCGGACATCTGTATGGCTGAACTGTTACTAGGAATCATCTTGGAAAGGGGAGAGCCTCTGTTCTTGTTGAAAACCAAACAGTGAAAAAGTGTATTAGTAAGGTTTCATATTTTTTTGCCCTAATTGTTAAAAAAAAGACAATAAAAAGGAGAATGGAGCTTATGAGCAGTAAAATTACTATTATTGGAGCAGGAAGTGTTGGTTCTACGATTGCATACACACTGGCAAATGATGATATTGCATCAGAGATCGTGCTGATCGATATTAATAAGGAAAAGGTAGAGGGAGAAGTGATGGATATCGCTCAGGGTACCTGTTTCCGTGATCCTGTATCTATCAAATCCGGTGAGTATGAGGATGCAAAGGATTCCGATATCGTTATTATCACTTCCGGTATTGCCCGTAAACCGGGACAGACTCGTATCGAGCTGACCCAGACAAATGTAAATATTCTGAAGAGTATTACTCCTGAGATCGTGAAAGCGGCTCCGAATGCGCTTTATATCATTGTAAGTAATCCGGTAGATATCATGACGTATGTATTTACCAAGATTTCCGGGCTTCCAGAGAGACAGATCGTAGGTTCCGGTACCCTTCTGGATTCTGCGCGGCTTCGTTTTGGTTTGTCCGAGCATTTCAAAGTGGCTCAGAAAAATATTCACGCATACGTATTTGGAGAGCATGGAGATACTTCCTTTATTCCGTGGACAGGCGCTTACATATCCGGCGTAAGTATTGATGAATATACAGAAACTATGAAAAATCTGGGCAAAGACATTGAAGAACTGGATAAAGACGCTATGCTGACATATGTGCAGAAATCCGGCGGAAAGATCATTGCCAATAAGGGAGCAACTTTCTATGCAGTTTCAGTTTCTGTCTGCAAGCTGTGCAGCATTTTGCTGTCTGCTTCTGATTCTATTACCACAGTTTCTTCCATGCTGCATGGAGAATATGGTATCGAAGATGTCTGTCTCAGCACACTGACTCTTCTGGGACCAAACGGTATTCAGGGTAAAGTGCCGATGCGTCTTAGCAAGAGTGAGATTGAAAAGCTTCAGGCAAGTGCAAACGCGCTGAAAGAAGTTATCGCTCAGATCGAATTATAAAAATAGAAAGGATACGGAAACTATGAAGTACAGCTATTATCCGGGGTGTACCCTGAGAACAAAAGCAAAAGACCTGGATGCCTATGCCAGAGCTTCTGCAAGGGCACTGGGATTTGAACTGGAAGAAATAGAGAACTGGCAGTGCTGCGGCGGTGTTTATCCTCTGGGTACTGACGAGATCGCTACAAAACTTTCTTCCGTTCGTGCGCTCAATGAGGCGAAAGAAAAAGGTCAGGATCTGGTAACACTCTGTTCTGCCTGCCATCATGTGATCAAAAGAGTCAATGATGATATGAAGAACGTGGAAGATATCCGCACCAGAGCAAATAATTATATGCAGCTGGAAGAGCCTTATACTGGAGAGACTACAGTACTCCACTTTTTAGAAGTGCTCCGTGACCGTATTGGTTTTGACACTCTGAAGGAGAAAGTGGTAAATCCGTTAAAAGGCAAAAAGATCGGCGCATATTACGGATGTCTGCTCCTTCGTCCGGGAAAACTTATGGAGTTTGACAATCCGGAAAATCCGTCTATTATTGAAGATTTTATTCGTGCCATCGGCGCTGAGCCAGTGATCTATCCGTATAGAAATGAGTGCTGCGGCGGTTACATTTCTTTGAAAGAAAAAGATATGGCGAAAAATATGTGTGACAAGATCGTGGACAGTGCAGAAGGATTTGGGGCTGATATGCTGATCACCGCCTGTCCTCTGTGCATGTACAATCTGAACAAGAGCGCTGCGGGAGAACTTCCGGTATATTACTTTACCGAACTTCTGGCAGAAGCCCTTGGTGTGAAGGATGAAGCGAAAGAGGAGGTGGCAAAATAGTGAATACCGCAAAGAAACAGGTAGAACTGATCAAAGAGATCAGCGGTGTAAATCCATTAAAATGTATGAAATGCGGAAAATGTTCTGCTTCCTGCCCCTCTTTTAATGAGATGGATATTAAACCACATCAGTTCGTTTCCTATGTGGTAAATGAAGATATCGAATCTCTGGTGCAGTCAAAATCTCTGTGGAAATGTCTCTCCTGCTTTGCCTGTGTGGAGCGTTGTCCGAGAGATGTAAAACCGGGTAAACTTATTGATGCGGCAAGACAGCTGGTAGTGAGAGAGAAAGGTCAGACGTATCTTTCGCCGGATGAGATTCCGGAACTTCTGGATCCGGATCTTCCACAGCAGCTTTTGGTCAGCGCATTCAGAAGATATAGGAGGTAATTCGCGTGCAGAGAATAGGAGTATTTGTCTGTCACTGCGGAAGCAATATCGCAGCAACAGTAGACGTTAAAAAAGTAGCAGAGATGGCTATGATGGAGCCGGGTGTTGTCCATGCAGAAGATTATCAGTATATGTGTTCTGAAGCAGGACAGGCGCTGATCGCAAAAGCCATCAAAGAAAAGAATCTGACAGGAATGGTAGTCTGTTCCTGTTCCCCGCGTATGCATGAGACCACCTTCAGAAAGGCAGCGGAGAGAGCCGGACTGAATCCTTATATGGTGGAGATCGCAAATATCCGCGAGCATTGTTCCTGGATTCATAAGGATATCGAAGAGGCAACGAAAAAGGCAGTGATCCTGATGCGGGCTGCTATTGCCAAAGTAAACCTGAATACCCCGCTGAAACCAGGCGAGAGCCGTGTTACAAAACGCGCGCTGGTGATCGGAGGCGGTATCGCCGGTATCCAGACTGCTCTTGATATTGCAGACGCAGGCTATGAAGTAGATATCGTGGAGAAAACACCGAGTATCGGCGGAAGAATGTCCCAGCTTGACAAGACTTTCCCGACTCTAGACTGTTCCGCATGTATCCTTACACCGAAGATGGTGGAGGCGGCTTCTCACGAGAAGATCAATATTTATACATATAGTGAAGTGGATAAGGTTTCCGGCTTTGTGGGTGATTTTACAGTAGATATCCGCAAAAAAGCCAGAAGCGTAGATATGGACAAATGTACAGGCTGCGGTGTCTGTCAGGAAAAATGTCCGTCTAAGAAAGCCCCCAGTGAGTTTAACAGAGGACTGAATACAAGAAGTGCGATCTACACACCATTTGCACAGGCAATCCCGAATGTGCCGGTGATTGACAGAGAACACTGTATCAAATTTAAGACGGGAAAATGTGGTGTCTGTGCCAAAGTATGTCAGGCTGGAGCAATCGACTACGAACAGAAAGATGAGATCATCACTGAAAAATATGGCGCTATTGTAGTTGCTACCGGTTTTGACACCATCAAATTAGACAACTATGACGAGTATGCGTACAGCCAGAGCAAAGATGTTATCACTTCTCTTGAGCTGGAGCGTATCATGAATGCGGCAGGTCCTACCAAGGGTCATCTGGAACGCCTTTCTGATGGAAAAGCGCCGAAGGAAATGGTATTTATCCAGTGTGTGGGCAGCCGTTGTTCTGATGACAGAGGAAAGAGCTACTGCTCCAAGATCTGTTGTATGTACACAGCAAAACATGCGATGCTGATCCGCGACAAATATCCGGATGTGAACGTAACTGTATTCTATATTGATGTACGTACACCTGGTAAGAACTTTGACGAGTTCTACAGAAGAGCGGTAGAACAGTATGGCGTAAATTATATCAAAGGTCAGGTAGGAAAGGTTATACCTCAGCCGGATGGAAAACTTCTGGTTCAGGGTGTGGATCTTCTGGATAACCGCCAGATTCTGAAAGAGGCGGATATGGTTGTTCTGGCAACAGCTATCGAGCCAAATCCAGATGTGCGTAAGATTGCAACTATGCTGACAGCCAGTATTGATACCAACAACTTCCTTACTGAAGCCCATGCAAAACTTCGTCCTGTAGAATCTCCTACAGCAGGTATTTTCCTGTCCGGTGTATGCCAGGGACCGAAGGATATTCCGGAAACGGTAGCGCAGGCAGGAGCGGCGGCTGTAAAAGCCATCGGACTTCTGGCAAAAGATAAACTGCTTACCAATCCGTGTACAGCAAAATCAGATGAACTTCTGTGTAACGGATGTTCCACCTGTGCAAATGTTTGTCCTTACGGGGCAATCACTTATGAAGAGAAAGAGATCAACGATCACGGTATCCGTGAGACACGCCGTATCGCGGTAGTAAACAGCGCGCTGTGTCAGGGCTGTGGCGCTTGTACCGTAACCTGTCCGTCCGGAGCTATGGACTTGCAGGGATTCTCTAACAGACAGATTCTAGCGGAGGTAGATGCAATATGTCGATAGAAGCAAAAGAAGAATTCAGACCGAAAATCGTGGCATTCTGCTGTAACTGGTGCAGTTATGCAGGAGCGGATCTGGCAGGAAGCAGCCGTCTGACTTATCCTGCAGACGTAAAGATCATTCGTGTTCCCTGTTCCTGCCGTGTGAATCCCATGTTTATTCTCCGGGCTTTTGAGAAAGGCGCAGACGGAGTGATCATGTGTGGATGCCACCCGGGAGACTGCCATTACAGTACCGGTAACTATTATGCCAGAAGACGTATGGCTCTTCTGTTCTCCATGCTGGATTATATTGGTGTGGAACATGGCCGTACCCGTGTAGAATGGGTATCTGCTGCAGAAGGCGTAAAATTCTCTACAACCATGAATGAATTTGTGGAGAAGATTCATTCTCTGGGCAAGAATGTGAGATTGGAGGATTTAAGATGCAGGAAATAATCAAACGTGCGAAAGAACTGCTGGCTGATGGAACAGTAGCCCGTGTTCTGGGATGGAAAGCGGGAGACCTGCCTTATAATCCGGAACCGGCATATTTTGAGACAGAAGAAGACCTGAAAGATTTCGTGTACAACGGATTCTGCGGGGCTAATTTAAGTAAATATATGATCGAAGCTTCCAAAAAGGAAGGAAAAACCATGGTCTGTCTGAAACCCTGCGATACTTACAGCTTTAACCAGCTGATCAAAGAGCACAGAGTGGACAGAGAAAAAGCTTACATTGTAGGCGTGGGATGTAAAGGAAAACTGGATATCGAAAAGATCAGAAAAATGGGTATCAAAGGTATTGAAAGCATTCAGGGCGCCGAGATCACCGATGAAGCAGATACTTTGACAATCCAGACTATTTACGGAGAAAAAACATGTTCTTATGCAGACGCTATGCTGGAGAGATGCCACGTATGCAAGGGCAAAGAGCATATGATCTACGATGAGATCATTGGAGAATCCAAAGATACGAAAGATGCAGATCGTTTTGATGAAGTAAAACGAATCGAAGCTATGAGTCCGGAAGAAAAGTTTGCTTTCTTCCAGAATGAATTGAGCAAATGTATCCGCTGTAATGCCTGCAGAAATGTCTGTCCGGCATGCAGCTGCCGTAAATGTGTCTTTGACAGCAATAAATTTGACAGCTCTCAGAAAGCAAATGTGGATTCCTTTGAAGAGAAGATGTTCCACATTATCCGGGCTTTTCATGTGGCAGGAAGATGTACAGACTGCGGCGAGTGCAGCAGAGTCTGTCCGCAGGGGATTCCTCTTCACCTGTTTAACCGTAAATTCATCAAAGATATCGATGAATTTTATGGAGAATATCAGGCGGGAGCAGATGCGGAGACCAAAGGTCCGCTGACAGATTTTACATTTGGTGATGTAGAGCCTGGTCACACAGGAGAAAGGGGATAATGTATGTATAAGATAGCGAAAGAAAATCTGCCGGCATTATTCCAGAAAATTGCCGCAGGACAGGAATTATACCTTCCGGTACAGGTGAGCGGTCAGACAAATTTTGCCGCATGGACAGAAGATGCGCAGGTTGATCTGGACACACTGAAAACGGTAAAATCTCCGAAAGATGCATTTTTTCCGCAGAGTGAGAACCTGTACACGGTAAAGAGAGAGGGCAAGAAACTCTCCGTGGAACCGGAAGCCTTAAAAGAGCAGAATTTTGTAGTATTTGGAATGAAAGCCTGCGATATCAAAGGTGTGGAAGTACTGGACAAAGTATTTCTGGCAGATCCGGTAGACAGTTTCTACGCTGCCCGGAGAGAACATGGAATTATCGTGGCTATGGCATGTCATGAGCCGGAGGAAACCTGCTTTTGTAAGGTGTTCGGCGTAGACTGTGCAGAACCGGCAGCTGATGTGGCTACATGGATGGTAGAGGGAACACTGTACTGGAAAGCGCTCACCGAAAAAGGTGAAAATCTCACCAAAGAGGTAGAAAGTCTTCTGGAGAATGCAGATGCTTCCGAAGAAGAAAAAGTGGAAGCTGAAAAAACAGCGATCCGCAATATTGTAGAAAAGCTTCCTTACTCTCATCTGTCTTTGGAAGGATGGAATGGAGAGGCTCTGAATGAAAAGTTCAATTCCGAGCTTTGGGAAGAATTATATAAACCGTGTCTGGCTTGTGGAACGTGTACTTTTGTATGTCCTACCTGTCAGTGCTACGATATCAAAGATTACGATACAGGACATGGCGTACAGCGGTATCGCTGCTGGGATTCCTGCATGTACTCTGACTTTACGATGATGGCTCACGGCAATAACCGTACCAATCAGATGCAGAGATTCCGTCAGAGATTTATGCACAAACTGGTATATTTCCCGGCAAATAACGACGGGATGTATTCCTGCGTAGGCTGCGGACGCTGTGTAGAAAAATGTCCTGCATCCTTAAATATTGTAAAAGTAATCAAATCCTTTCAGAAACAGGGAGGTGACAAATAATGAGCGAATGTACCTGTCACAAAAATTATACACTTGATACACTGGTTCCCCAGGTGGGAATTATCACAGACATCCGTCAGGAAACTCCGGATGTTAAGACATTCCGGGTAAATGCACCGGAGGGCGGGAAGCTTTTTGAACATATGCCCGGACAGTGCGCGATGGTCTGCGCACCGGGTGTCAGTGAAGGTATGTTTTCCATTACGTCTTCACCTACCAATAAAGAATATCAGGAATTTAGTATCAAAAAATGCGGAATGCTGACAGATTATCTCCACAGCCTTCAGGTGGGAGATGAAATCACAGTCCGCGGACCATACGGAAATCATTTTCCGGTGGAAACAGAATTAAAAGGAAAGAACCTGCTGTTTATCGCCGGAGGTATCGGACTTGCTCCGCTGCGTTCCGTGATTAACTACGTTCTGGACAACCGGGAAAACTACGGAACCGTGGATATCCTTTACGGTTCCCGTTCCGCAGACGATCTGGTACAGCTGAAAGAAATCCAGGAAGTATGGATGAAAACAGAGGGTGTGAACGTATACCTGACCATCGACCGGGAACAGGAAGGCTGGGACGGTCATGTGGGATTCGTACCTACGTACCTGAAAGAAATCGGATTTACTACGGATAAAGTAGCTCTGGTCTGCGGACCGCCGATCATGATCAAATTCGTACTGGCTGGACTTCAGGAAATGGGATTCACCAAAGAACAGGTGTATACCACACTGGAGCTGCGTATGAAATGCGGCGTAGGAAAATGCGGACGCTGCAACATTGGATCAAAATATGTGTGCAAAGACGGTCCGGTATTCCGTTTTGATGAAATTGACGAACTGCCCAACGAATATTAGAAACTGAGCAGCAGAGGCAGCGATCGATACATCGCAAACTCAGTCTGCGCTCACTTTGAGCCTGAAGTCTCAAAGATGTGCTCGACAAATTCGTTTGTGATCGTATCAATCGCTAGACAACTGTTCAATGTGGGAGGTTTGCTCGGCAGGGTGTGGAGAGGGAGTAGCCCTCAAGTGTTGCACTGCGGAAATTACAAAAAAGTCTTTATAGACATGTGAAACTCAACCGAGATGGAGCGGAGCGGAATCGAGGTGTCTATAGGGAGTTGTATTATGTATGAAAGGAATTGGTATAAATACATGGAAAAAATGGTAAATGTGTTTTTCTTTGGTAAAAGATACAGTGTGCCTGCAGAACTGACAATCATGACAGCCATGGAGTATGCAGGTTATACTCTGAAAAGAGGCTGCGGCTGCCGTCATGGTTTTTGTGGAGCCTGCGCAACAATTTACAGAATCAAAGGTGACAATGAACTGAAAACTTGTCTTGCCTGTCAGACACAGGTACAGGAAGGTATGTATGTGGCAAGTATTCCGTTCTTCCCTACCGATAAGAGAACGTATGATATTGAAGAGATCCGTCCAAATCAGCAGATTATGATGGAGCTGTATCCGGAAATTTACAGCTGTATCGGATGTAATGCCTGTACAAAAGCTTGTACGCAGGATCTGAACGTTATGCAGTATATCGCATATGCGCAGAGAGGCGAGTTTGAGAAATGTGCAGAGGAGTCCTTCGACTGTGTAAGCTGCGGATGCTGTTCTGTAAGATGTCCGGCAGGTATTTCCCATCCTCAGGTTGGTCAGCTGGCAAGACGTCTCACTGGAAAATATATCGCACCGAAAGCAGAGCATCTGGAAAATCGTGTGGAAGAAATCAACAGCGGTGCATACGATGAGCTGATCGAGCAGATTATGCAGAAGCCTATCACAGAGATGAAAGAACTTTACAATAACAGAGAGATTGAGAAATAAGGAGGGCAGAACATGTATACACCATATCCAGAACATATGATGGAATCTATCAAAAAGGTAGAGGCTACAAGAAAAGAACGTATGTCTACGGAACCAAGACGTCTGACAGCGGACGAAAAAGATGCGCTTCTGAAAGAATTTCATCCGGATTACAAAGAAGAAGCATTTGAAGAGATCAAGGTGGGACCGAATAAAGGTCAGAAAGCAAATAAAGAGCTGGTACATCTGCTTCACTCCAACAGTCGTCTGTTGAAGGATAAAGTAGATCTTAACAAAGTGGATTATGATGTGGACGTGCTGGTAATCGGCGGCGGCGGAGCAGGCGCTTCCTGCGCGATCGAAGCTCACAAAGCAGGCGCTAATGTTATGATGGTGACAAAACTCCGTATCGGAGACGCTAACACCATGATGGCAGAAGGCGGTATTCAGGCAGCAGATAAGGAAAATGATTCTCCGGTACAGCATTATCTGGATGCTTTCGGCGGCGGACATTTTGCTGCAAAGCCGGAGCTGGTAAAACGTCTGGTAATGGAAGCTCCGGACGCCATCAAATGGCTGAACGAGCTGGGTGTGGAATTTGATAAAGAAGAAGACGGAAGAATGATCACCACTCACGGTGGCGGAACTTCCAGAAAGAGAATGCATGCGGCAAAAGACTATTCCGGTTCTGAGATCATGCGTACTCTTCGTGATGAAGTGCTGAACCGTCAGATTCCAGTTGTGGAATTTACAGCAGCAGTAGAGCTGATCAAAGATGAAAAAGGTCAGGTTGCCGGCGCTGTTCTGAAAAATATGGAAACCGATGATTATCTGGTAGCAAGAGCAAAAACAGTAGTTATCGCCACTGGCGGCGCAGGTCGTATGCATTATCAGGGATTCCCGACTTCCAACCATTACGGCGCAACTGCTGATGGTTTGATTCTGGGATATCGTGCAGGTGCATCTTTACTGTATCAGGATTCTATTCAGTACCATCCTACCGGAGCTGTTTATCCGGCACAGATCCTGGGCGCTCTGGTAACAGAGAAAGTTCGTTCTGTAGGAGCGCAGCTGGTAAATGCAGAAGGTGAAGCTTATATTCATCCGCTGGAGACTCGTGATGTCAATGCATCCGGTGTTATCCGTGAATGTAAAGAAGGCCGCGGCGTAGAAGTACCGGGCGGACAGCAGGGCGTATGGCTGGATACTCCGATGATCGAGATGCTGGGCGGCGAAGGAACGATCGAAAAGAGAATTCCGGCAATGTTCCGTATGTACATGAACTATGGCATTGATATGAGAAAAGTTCCGATTCTGATCTATCCTACTCTGCATTATCAGAACGGTGGTCTGGAAATCGAAGGAGATGGATTTACAAAATCTATCGACAATCTGCTGGTAGCAGGGGAAGCTGTAGGAGGAATCCACGGAAGAAACCGTCTGATGGGTAATTCTCTTCTGGATATCATTGTATTCGGAAGAAATGCAGGCAAGGCTGCAGCAGCAAAAGCAAAAGATGTGGAACTGGGTACAATGAACCTGGATCACGTGGAAAACTATGCAAAAGAACTGGATGAAGCTGGAGTAACAACAGGAGACGTATCTCCGCTGCTTCTGCCGAAGTATGCAAGACACGAGAGATAGGAGTGTGAAATCTGATGCGTGAAATTAATGTTCAGCAGATTACCGATGTGGTAGAAAAGCTTTGCATCGAGGCAAATAATCATTTGCCGGAGGATGTAAAGGGAGCGATCAGAAAATGCCGTGCCTGTGAGGACGGAGAGATCGCTTGCGGCGTTCTGGATAACATTATCGAGAACTTTGAAATTGCAGATAACGAGTGCGTACCGATCTGTCAGGATACTGGAATGGCATGTGTATTTCTGGAAATCGGACAGGACGTACACATGGTAGGCGGGAATTTGGAAGATGCTGTTAATGAAGGCGTACGCCGTGGATACGATAAGGGATACCTGAGAAAATCTGTAGTAAAAGATCCGGTTCGCCGGGGAAATACGGGAGATAATACACCGGCTATGATCTATACAGAGATCGTTCCGGGAGAAAATATCAAGATTACGGTAGGTCCGAAGGGATTTGGAAGTGAAAATATGAGTGCAATCCGTATGTTCAAACCTTCCGCAGGACTTCAGGGAATCAAAGATTTTATCATTGAGACCGTGGAGACAGCAGGACCGAACCCGTGTCCTCCGATGGTGGTTGGCGTTGGTATCGGCGGAACCTTCGATAAGGCTGCCCTTCTGGCAAAGAAGGCCCTTATGAGACCGCTGGATTCTTCCAATGAAGATCCATTCTATGCAGATTTGGAAGTGGAAATGCTGGAAAAGATCAACGAGCTGGGAATCGGACCTCAGGGATTTGGTGGAAAAACGACAGCGATCGGTTTGAATATCGAGACACTGCCGACTCATATTGCGGGAATGCCCTGCGCGATCAACATCAACTGTCATGTAACCCGTCACAAATCGGAGGTGATCTAATATGGCTAAGAAGATAACACTGCCTCTTACAGAGGAATTGGCAAAAACACTTCATGCAGGAGATCAGGTATTGCTTACCGGTACTATTTATACCTCCCGTGATGCAGGACATAAGAGAATGTGTGAAGCTCTGGCAAAAGGAGAAGAAATTCCTTTTGATCCTACCGATGCAACAATCTACTACGTAGGACCGACCCCTGCAAAACCAGGTCAGGTAATCGGTTCCGCAGGTCCTACTACCAGCGGACGTATGGATGCTTACGCACCTACGATGATGTCCGTGGGCGCAAGAGGAATGATCGGTAAGGGAGCCCGTCTTCCAGAAGTAGTGGACGCTATGAAAAAATACAGCGGCGTATACTTTGGAGCAATCGGCGGAGCAGGAGCTCTTCTGGCAAAATGCATCAAAAAGGCAGAATTGATCGCATATGAAGATCTGGGTGCGGAAGCGCTGAGAAAACTGTATGTGGAAGATATGCCTCTCGTTGTCATTATTGACAGCGAAGGCAATAACCTTTACGAAGAGGGAAGAGCAGAATACCTGAAAAATAAATAAAAAACAGGTTAGATAAGGATTGGAGAAAAAATACAATGGATATGAAATTAATTACAGATCTGCTGGAGGCGTTGATGATTCTTTGTTTTGGTCTTTCCTGGCCAATTTCCATTCGGAAATCCTGGGTATCCAGAACAGCAAAAGGAAAAAGTCTGTTTTTCGAATGCTTCCTTTGGATTGGCTACGTATTCGGTATTGTCCGTAAATTTATGCAGGTAAGCATGGGCGTGGAGACAAGCTGGCTGTTTTATCTGGGAGGGTTTTTCTATTTCCTGAACATTATAGAAATCACCATTGATATGGCTCTGTACTTCAGAAATGTGAAACTGGATAAAGAAAGAGAAGCAAATCAGGCATAAAAGAAAAAATGTCATCGGAACAAAGGAGGTTGTTCCGGTGGCATTTTTTTATAGGATAGAGACTTGTTGTATGAAATGATACTAAAATAGCTTTTTCGAAAAAATATCACTACTTTGCATGTTGCTTTTGCAACAAACTTATTAAAAAATAGAGAAATTTTGTTGAAAATTGATACTAAACAACACTTTTGCAAAAGATGTCACCACTTTTGGGATTAAAAAATAGTGATACTTTTTCAAAAACAAGAAAATAGTATCAAATGATACTCCAGCAACACGTAACAGTTCATCCAAAAGCTGAAACGGTTACTATGTTGCAAAGAAAATAGTTGAGTATGTAGAAAATAGTTGTGAAATATGCTACAATGAGAAAGCAAAATAAGTTTTAAATACTACCTTTATACTGTTATCAATACACTATATATTTTGGGATATATCTATATTATTTCCATAATATTTTTATTTTTTTGACAGGAGGAAAATCTATGCTCTTAGGCATTGATGTGGGAACATCCAGTATCAAAGGAATGTTAATGGAGGAGAACGGCAGGATATTGGCAATCAGTGCCAGAAATTATGATGTGAGTTTTCCAAAGCCGAATTATGCAGAGCAGGATCCCCGGATGTGGTGGGTAAGATTATGCCAGGTGATGGGAGAACTGCAGAGAAAATGTCCCAGGATGAAAGAAGATTTGCAGGGAATTGGTCTTTCCGGTCAGATGCATGGTCTGGTTGCCATTGATAAAGAAGGGATTCCCGTGCGTCCGGCGATTATCTGGATGGATCAGCGGGCAACGAAAGAGCTGGAAGAGATAAAAGAGAAAATCCCATTTTCAAGGCAGGGGGAAATCTTTCATAATCAGGTATTTAATGGATTTGCCCTGCCTTCTCTTTTGTGGATGAAGCGGGAAGAGCCGGATTTATACGAAAGAATTGATAAGATTTTTCAGCCGAAAGATTATATCCGGTATTGTATGACGGGAGAAGTGGGAACGGAAGAATCGGATGCTTCTGCTGCTTTGCTGATGGATGTGGGAAAGAGAGAATGGGCGCGGGATGTGCTGGAAATTCTTGAGATTCGACGAGAGATTTTACCTCCTCTGGGTCATTCCTGGGAGGTTGCAGGGAGAGTAACGGAGAAAGCCGCAAAGGAATTGGGAATCCGAGCAGGGATTCCGGTGGTTTATGGAGCCGGGGATCAGCAGGCACAGAGTATCGGAAATGGCGCTGTAAGAGAAGGACTTTTGATTTCTAATATTGGCACTGGCGCGCAGGTGTCTTGTTACAGTAAAAAGGATTGGTATGATACGAAACTTCGGACACACACATTCTGTCATGGAATTCCAGATGGATATACGATTTACGGAGCTATGCTTTCCGGCGGAATGTCTCTGAAATGGCTGAAAAATAATATTTTAGATGTCGGAAGTTTTGACGAGCTGAGCGCTATGGCTGGTGAGACAGCGCCGGGAAGTGACGGCGTTATTTTTCTTCCCTATCTCAGTGGAGAGCGCACGCCGCTGATGAATCCGGGAGCAAAAGGAATGTTTTTTGGACTTTCCATTGAACAGGATCGCCGTCATGTGGCAAGAGCAGTGATGGAAGGCGTTACCTATGCGTTGAAAAGTTCATTAGATATTTTACAGAGTATGGGAATAGATGCAAAACGGATTCTGGCTTCCGGCGGCGCCGCCCAAAGTCCGGTGTGGCTGCAGATTCAGGCAGATATTCTGGGAAAAGAAGTGCAGGTCTGTAACGTAAAAGAACAGGCATGTCTGGGCGCATGCATGTTAGCCGGGGTGGGCTGCGGAGTCTACGGAGATATTGGTCAGGCTTGTGAAAATCTGGTATCGTATGAGGAGAAAATTTATCTGCCGAATCAGGAAAATCAGTCTCTTTACAGGGAACAATATGTAAAATTTCAGGGACTTTATGAGAATACCAAAGAGTTTTTGTAATTATAAAGATAGTGAATAGTTACGATTATTTTACTCATGATAAAAGAAGCGAAGGGGAGAAGTAAGTGCTGACAAAAGAATATATTAGAAGGCTGTCCGGCAGCAGAACTTATAATAAAGGTATAGAGGTATACAACGAAGGAAAAGTAGTACCCTTTTCAGCAGAAGAAAATCAGGCTACCGACCGCGCGCATCGAATCGGCCAGAAAAATACAGTCAATGTATATAAGCTGATTGCGAAGGATACCATAGAAGAAAATATTGTAAAACTTCAGGAGAAAAAACATGCCCTTGCCGATCAGATCCTGTCGGGAGAAGATATGGGAAGCGGAAGCTTTACAAGGGAAGAAATATTGGAATTGATCTCGAAGTGATAAAGTACGGAAGAAAGTACGCAAGATAATGCGCAAGATCAATGGAGGTGCGGATAAACGCACAACTTATGAAGAATCGTGTCATAATCGAGTCAATCGGGTCAATGGAATTGACATGATTGACTCGATTTGATGGGATAGATTTATAAAGTTGAAATAAAAAAAGCAGCTGTAAAAATGGAATGCGATACGCAGATTACTGTCAAGGTAGAAAAACAGTTAAGAGACGAAGAAGATAAAATATTGGAATATGTCAGGATACATGGTGTTATCACCAAAAATAATGTGGTAGAGTTACTTGAAGTAAGTGCTTCTACTGCGACCAGAGTTATCCGAAAAATGGTAAAGGCTAATTTATTAAAACAGAATGGAAAAGCACGAAATACACACTATACTATTTCAGAATAAATAATTATATCAGGTGGAACGATCAAGGGATGCTCAACCACTTAGGAGGACAATTCCAGATAAGCCCAACAGCAGGAATCAGAGATATATAAAAATATAGAATATCCCGTGAGTTATTTGCAGGTTTTCAGCCGATATTGTGATGGAGAGCACCCCATCCGTTCCCGAAAAATCTTTGTATAATAGGAAGAGCTGGCAAATCCTACCTGATTGGATATTTCTGTGATTGACAAGTGCGGATCGCTCAAGAGGGGCAGACTCTTCTCAATGCGGAAGGCGAGAAGATACGCAAACAGGGATTCCTTCATATATTTTTTGAAAAATCGGCAGCATTCGCTGGGGCAGATATTTACTTGGGCGGAAATATCTGCCAGCGTAAGTTTTTCCATATAGTGTTCCTGGAGATAGGATAATATTTTTTTCAGTCGTTCCATATGTTTCAGAGCAGAAAGATCCTGTGTCTCCTGATCGCAGGCGGTATTTTCCCAGAGTTTGCCCCAGATGAGGGAAAGGCTTTGCTGAATCTCCCATTCAAAGGAAAGGGATGGAGCCATAGAGAGTCTCCTGATATGTTCTAATTCCCCTAGAATCTCTTCCTGCCAGGGCAACTGAGGTGAAAAAACGAGACTGTCCAGAGAGGAATCCAACAGTGGTTTTACATATTTGGAATGGAGAATACTGCCCTCGTAACCAAAAAGAAAACGGGGGTGGAAGGTCGTGGAAAGATAGATACAGTCGGAGTCATGGTAGGAAAATCCGGTATGGAGGGCATTGGAATTACAAAAAAGCCCTTCTCCAGCTTTTAAATGATAGACAGAATCGTTAATCTGATAATTCATTTCGCCCTGCAGGATCAGGGTGAGTTCAATTTCTTTATGCCAGTGCCAGGAAAAAGATTTCCTTTCGTAGCGGGATAACTGTTCATAGCTGATACTTACGGGAAATCCGTAAGTTCCATGAGATTTCAATTCTTTTTTATCTGTATCCAGAAGTAATTGCATACTGTATATTCCTTTCCGTATTAAAAAAAGTGTCACCCTATTTCCGGGAAATTCCGGCGGTTTTTCTCATGTGCCGGTATAAACTAGCATTGTTGCAGTAAACCGTAACGATGTTTTCAGAATATCACTGTTCGTAAGGGACAACAAGTAGTATAATGAAAAAATAGATGATACGAGGGAGTTTTCCATATGAATAAAGCGATGCAGATTTTTTTAAAAGCATTCTCAGACCCGGAGACGAAACTGGATGTGCAGAAGTCCCGGCGTCTGATGAATCTGAAAATGATAGATCCTTTCAAAGGTTTTTACAGGACGCTAGACACCAGAATTTACCACGAGGATCATGAGGTTCCCATGCGGATTTATTTTCCAAATGAGGAGTCTTATGATACGGTGGATATAGAGGAGCTGCAAAAAAATGAAAATAGCAGTGGAGCGATGGGGGATAATACGTATCCGGTGATTTTGTATATCCATGGAGGCGGCTTTGTGACGGAGAGTGTGGAATCCTATAATCGGGTCTGTTGGAATCTGGCAAAGCATACGCAGCATGTGGTGGTGGCAGTGGATTATCCGCTTGCGCCGGAACATCGCTTTCCCAGGCAGGTGGAGGATTGTTATGCAGCAGCCCGGGCAGTCTTTACAGACAGGAGTATTTTGAATGTGGAACCGGAGGATATCACGCTGATGGGCGACAGCGCAGGGGGAAATATCACAGCGGCGTTATCTTTGATGGCGAGAGACCGGGGAGAATTTCGGATTGCCCGGCAGATTTTGATTTATCCCTGTCTGAATAATAATTATGAAGAACATAATGGCTTTCCGTCTGTCATGGAAAATGGTCAGGATTATCTTCTCACAAGGCAGAATATGGCAGATTATCTGGAATACTATCAGAGTTCGCCGAAGGACAGGGAGAATCCGTATTTTGCTCCTTTAGTGGAAGAGAATCTGGAACATCTGCCGGATACGCTGGTGATCACGGGGGAATTGGATCCTTTGAGAGATGAAGGAGAATTTTTCGCCCAAAAGCTTAAAAAAGCGGGAAACCGGGTAAAGCATCATCGCATACCGGAAGGGATTCATGGATTTTTCCTGTTGGAGCCTTTTTATCCGGCAGTACGGCAAACCTATGAATATGTAAATGAATTTTTAGAACATACGGAAAGGGAGATGAGGAAAGTTTGAGTGCCAGAAGAAAGAAATGGCGGATGCTGGAAAATACGGCGAAAATATTTCCGGCAACCAGCGGAAAAAAAGATGAGAGGGTTTTCCGAATCTCCTGTCAGCTGAAGGAGGAGGTAGACCCGGCAAAGCTTCAGAAAGCGCTGGATCTTTGCATGGAAGATTATCCCATGTTTTTGTGTGTGCTTCGAGGCGGTTTGTTCTGGAATTATCTGGAAGAGACCCATCTTCGCCCGGCAGTACGGGAAGAATACCGTCCTCCCTGCAGTCAGATTTATGTGCGGGATCAGAAAAATCTTCTCTTTGAGGTGACGTATTACAAAAAGAGGATTAATTTTGAGACGTACCATGCCCTCACTGATGGGACAGGCGCTATGCAGTTTATGAAGTCACTGGTATTTTATTATTTGAAAGAACGGTATCCCCAATGGATTACCGGTTCGCCCCATCAGGTTCGGATAGATGCCACGGAAAATGAAATGTCGGAAGATAGTTTCGAGAAATATTATTCCGATCAGGGGAAGGGGGAAGAAATACCAAAATATAAGGCGCATCAGATGAAATTCCACAAAACGGAATACCATCAGTTACATTTGACGGAAGGTATTTTGTCGGTGAAGCAGATGCTGGAACTGGCAAGATCTTACGACACGACGCTGACGGTATATTTGACGGCGGTGTATCTGTGCGCGATTGCGGAGGAAATGAGCGAGCGGCAGAAGAAGAAGCCGGTGGCGCTTATGATTCCGGTCAATCTGAGAAATTATTTTCCTTCGGATTCCGTGAGAAATTTCTTTGGATGGATCGATATTGGGTATGATTTTTCAAAACAGAGTGGAAAACTGGAGGATGTGATTGCATTTACTGCGCAGTTTTTTAAAGAAGAATTGACGCCGGAGCGAATCGCTGCCCGGATGAATGGGCTGATCCGGCTGGAAAAAAATCCTTTTATGCGGATTTTGCCTCTTCCATTGAAGTTATGGGGAATGCAGGCGGGAGCGGCTCTTTCTTCTTCTAGTGGAACGGCAGTATTTTCTAATATCGGGCGAATCCAGATGCCCGGGGAATGCAGTGAATTTATTGAATGGTTTGATTTTTATACCACGACGCCCAAGATGGAGATATGTATGTGTTCTTATGAAGATAATCTGACGATCAGTTTCACTTCCTGTTTTTCGGAGAGTGTGATTGAGAAGAATTTTTTTCGGATGCTCACGGAGAGAGGGGCGAACGTTCGGATTATTTCATGGAGTGATGAAGAAGGAGGGAGTCAGGATGCAGTATTGTAAGCGGTGTAAAGTACAGGTTTTGTCACCGTCCCGGCGCTGCCCCTTATGTCAGGGAAGTTTGGAGGGGGAGCCGGAGAAGGAGGGGCAGATGTTTCCCGATATGACCAGAGGGCGTTCGATGATGTCGCTGTTTTGGAAGATTTTTAATTTCTTTTGTGTTGCGGTGGTGGTGATTGGCGTCGCGGTGAATCTGATGATTCCTTCCCGGATTTTCTGGGCAGGATTTTTGGCGGCAGCAGTACTGTGCATGTGGATTTTGACGGCGGTGGCTATTTTTAAAAGAAAAAATCTTCTGAAAAATGCTCTTTGGGAAATGGCGCTGGTCTCTGGTTTTTGTATTTTTTGGGATGTACTCACGGGTTATAAGGGCTGGTCCTTGGAGTATGGAGTGCCGGTAGCAATCCTGTTGGTATTTGCCGTTTTGACAACATTGGTGAAGATTATGCGTCTTCCAGCATCTGATTATATGATTTACTATATTCTTGCCTGCGCAGCGGGAATTCTTCAGCTGCTCTTTTGGGTTGTGGGGCTTGTGGAAATGAAAGTTCTGGTGATCTTGTGCGGAGCGGTATCTGCGCTGATTTTGGCAGGGCTTATGATCTTTCAGGGCAGGAATTTCTGGGAGGAACT
>OHHV01000296.1_pt1 | contig 22954 bp, 23 predicted proteins | sample 1568141 | NCBI WGS metagenome assembly OHHV01 (sample SAMEA3879589, study PRJEB24766) | human gut metagenome | biome: human-associated habitat; feature: feces | place: USA | collected 1985/1987
AAAAATTCCCTAGCCATTATCTCCGCAGTAGCCCGGTTATACCCCTTTTTCAGATACCCCTGCACAATCGTCCCAAACATTCCCTTAACCATATCATCCTCAATATCACAATATGCCTGCATTTCCCCGGACAAAGCCATTGCCACATACTCTATTGGCTTGTTATCCAACAACCTATGCAGCTTCGCCAGAGACTGCTCTGTTGTCCTCAGAGCAGCCTCCACTTCTTCGCACTTTATCCGCAACATATTTCCATCTGTAAACCACACCTCAACATAGCCGTTATCCATGTTATAAGCACATTCCACGATATTATCCATTCGATTATCTTTCATCTCATCAATCCATCCTTCCAATTATCTTGTCCCATAAGACCTGTCATACTGCCTTATCTGCTGCTCTGTACGCTCCTGTTCCTTCACCTTACGAATAATCGTATCAATCTGCTCTGCACCAGCATATCTCTTCACACGCCCCAGATCAACAGCCTTTTCCTGCAACAGCTCTGTCCTATCACTCATATCCTTAATCTTGCCCTTGTAAAACTCCACATCATCTGACAATCTCTTCTTTTCCTTTCGAAGCTGTATTACTTTCTCTTTTAGCCTTACACACTGGAATGTCAGATTCTTTATCAGTGTTTTAAGCTTATTCACAAATGGCATGACTACCTTATCCCGAAATGACTTAGCACTTGCAAATGCTCCCGGTTCCGGCAACTGCCATTCCGGTGCTTCATCATACTTCCTTACATCACGCTGCAGTAATTGCTCCGACTGCACCATCTGCTCTATATGGCTCTTAAGCTCATTCTGTTGCTTTTCAAATTGAACATTATTCTGTTGCAAATCATTGTATTTCTGTCTTAATACCTGATTATCAGATTTCAATGAATCATTCCTTTGCTCCAGAGTGTGATTGTCAGCAGATAACTGATCATTCACATTCTTCAATTTACTATTCGTATATTGTAAATCTTCATGCCTTTGTTCCAGTTCTTCATTATCGGTCTGCAACTGTAGCTGCTTTTGCTTCAAATCATGATTATCCATACGAAGTCTATCTTTGCGACTCTCAAGCCTTGCATTTTCCATCCTCAAATCTTGATTACTTGCAAGCAATACTTCCTTCTCCTGTTGTGCCACAGCCCCTTCTTCTTTTGCCATTTGCGTAGCCTCTTCTGCCAGTTCTTTTTCAGTTGTAGCATTCTTTAATTCCTGTTTCTTTACAGAAACCTCTTCTCCAAGCTGTGCAACCACCGAAGATATTTCCCGCTTCTAGCTATCCAATTCTGCTACTTCCTTTGCACGCTCTTTCTTTTCAAATTCAAGCACCGACAAATGCTTCTCATGTGTACCCTTTTGCAACCATTCCACAAATGGCAATTTTTCTCTTCCTGCTTAATAGTAGATAACCACCATTCTATTGTATTCGGATAAATATCAAATAATTGTTTGATTACGTTACTGGCAATTCCTTTATTTTGAAACTTTGGAATAACAAAAATAGGAGATATCCCATTTACATTCTTGTGTACTTTTTGCCCTTTATGCCATTTAACTCTTACAGCTCCTGCTTTCTCACCATTAAACAAAATAAAATAGAAATCCGAATTATCATCAACTATCTTCTTTGTTATTGTTTCAAGGCTTTCTTTCGCCGGACTTGTAGCATCATCCTGATATTTTTCATATAAGGGCATAAACGCTTCTATCTGCAGTTTATGCAGACATTCAGCATCTTTTCTTGTTATCAGTTTAAGTTCAATTAAATCATTCATTTTCTGCACCTCTTTCTTGTAAACATAAAAAATCGCACCAAACATTCAATGTCCAGTGCGATAACTCCAATTTAATAAGATGCAATGTATGTAAAATCTTCTCTTATATTCTGGTTTTATGCACTAGACTAAAAGACCTACACGCTATAACCTAATGCACTAACCTTGCATGTTTATAGCCGTGTACGTCCGTAATACATGTACATATAATGTCTTGAATATAAGTTCTGATTCATGTGTATGTTCTCCTTGTTTTTGTTGAATAATATACCAGTCTTGGCAATTCATGTCAACAATCTATTTGCCATTCAGAATAATATCTATCATTTCTTGCTTTCCATTAGTGTATGCTACTCTATCATCTGCATACTTACTTTCCAGTTCTTCCTTTACCTTCTGATACTGCAAAGCCATATTCTCATTATCATTTAGATAATCTCTGAAATGAATATAATTTTTCCACTCAGTTCCGTTCCATTTCACAATATGAATATGGTGCGTTCTTGTATCATTTTCCATATCGCCCATTACATAAAGAAGCTGACGTTCCACATCTGAACCGCGATAAAATATTCCTTCCTTCTATAACTGCTCATTATATGACATTATTTTCTCAAAATCAGTTACCCCAACAGCAATATCAATAATCGGTTTTGCTTTAATTGCTGGTATTGCTGTACTTCCAATATGTTGTATATCAACAGCATCATCACCTAATATAGATTTAAGGTTTTTGATTGTTTGAATGGCAGCCTCATCCCACTGTTTATCATGTGGTTCAAGCTGCACTGTTCCTCTTTTTAATCCTAATGACATAGCAATCTCCTTAATATTACATCACAATTTCACTGTCGAAATATTGTTCCTGAAAATGAATCTGTCTCCTGATTTCTTCCTTTGAAAAAGTTACTCCGTCAGGCACAACTACCCACTTTTCTTCTATATCATCTTTTCTATAAACAATGGCAATAATTTCACCTGTAAACTTACCCACTGGCTCATTTACACCTAATATATAGGCATCCTGCTCCTCTCCATCTGGTGCCATAACTCCTTCAATGTAACCATAATTTATTGGATAATACATATCCTTATATTCAGGATGATAACTTCCTAATGGTCTATCGACTGTGACAGTTACTGTTGCTCCAATTATAGAATTATTTTTACCTGTAAATACTTCTCTATCAATTTCGGCTGTATCAACGGATATGTCCAGTTCTCAGGCAACTCATCCATAAGCACAACTTTCTCCATTTCGCTATGTAATTCTTTCGCAAACTCTGTTATCTCTGCAAAGCAAAGCAGTCCAAATGTTTCTTCACCAGTATCATTTACTCTAGTCTTACCTGTCACCGAATATACGCATATTGGTTTTATCTCAAATTTGATAGCCCCAGTCTCTTCCTGCAACTCCCTTTTAGCTGTTTCAAAAATATCCTCCCCAGCTTCTCTATGCCCTCCCGGCACTTCATATGTATCTCTTTCTTTATGTTTGCAAAATACCCACTTGCCGTTACTCTGTGAGATAATTACTGCAAATTTCAATAGTTCATCATTAACTGTATCATAAAATTTTACTTCCATCACATTTTCCCTTCCCATTCCAGCATAAACTCATTCAGAAATTCCTGCATTACAACCTGTCTATGTTCTGCCAGTTTCTTTCCCTCAGTCGTATTCATCATGTCTTTCAACAAAAGCAACTTTTCATAGAAATGATTAATGCTTGTAGAATCTTGATTATTCCGATACTCTTCTTTATTCATTCCCATTTTAGATTTTATTTCCGGATCATAAATCTTTCTTCCCCTACTACCACCATATGCGAATGTTCTGGCAATTCCAATAGCTCCTATAGCATCCAGTCGGTCTGCATCCTGCACACATTTTCCTTCTATGGTATCAGGTACGACCGAATCAGTTCCTGCGAATGAAACTTCATCTATAATTTTGCGTACCGCCTCTATCCTTTTACCATCTATTTTATTAATTGTCATAAAATCAACTGCATTTTTCTTGGTAGCATAATTGTCGTGAAAAAGCTTAATATCGTCCACATCATGTAGCAGAGCTGCCAACTGCACTGTTTTAACATCTGCATTTTCCTGTTTTGCGATTTTAGTAGCCAGTTTATATACTTGTATCGTATGATAATAGTCATGACCACTACTATCTCCCGAAAATATCCCTTTTATAAATCTCTTTTCATTATCTGTCAACTTTTCTCCTAATCAACCTAACAAAGCAATATATTGATTTATGAAAGTCATTATTCCGTCCACAAATAGAGCCAAACTAGAGCCATTCGATAAAACAAATGCCGGAAGCCCGCATAAATACAGGCTTTCGGCATTTTAGTCCGTTATTCAAACTCGGCAAATCCAAAGATATTCTTAAATATATTTGTTTAAGTTTTATATCTTTTTTGCCGTTATTTTATTTCTGTTACATATATTATTTTGGCTCGCTGATTTTCTGTTGCCAATTTGTTGCCACTTCATTATAACTGGTGCAGATAAGTTTGACAACATTCAATTTGAGAACAGTGCATATTTATCTTTGTTTTACAAGATCATATCCACTCGCATCATTCTCACTTTTATCATACGCATTATTGATATATTTTTCTGGATCATCCATAAATGTTTCTTCTTCAACAAAAGTAATATATGAACCATTTAACCAATCATATGTTTTACATTTATCACAATGCCATTGTTCCGGATTTGAATTAAAATGGTTCTGCGAAATAATGTCGAACACTTTATCTAATTCATATGATACCGTCGAAGAACCATGACAATTTGTTCCACTTTTTTTGAACCACTCATAACTATTATCCACTTTCATAATAACAGCTACAACTCCATTTGTATGTGAAGTTCTATCTTTACGCGTTATATCTTTCAAACAATATTCAATCTCCCAGTCAATCCATTTACTCTCTTTCATGTTGGGTGATAAAATTACAATTGTAACAGAAGTATCATACATCATATCTTTCAAATTCTTTTTAATATTTTCAGTCGATGTATCCGTTAAATCGGGTGATTCACTTGTTTCACCTTTATAGTATGTAGCATCCTCTCCAAGTGCAGTTATGATATCATCACGTAAATCCTGTGCTTCACTCCACTTATATGAAATAAAAGTCTTATGTGCCATATTTCCTTTCCTCCCATTTTATCTTGGACTATATTTTCCATTTTCAAACAATTTAATAAACGAAAGAATGTTAGTTATTAGTTCTGATTTACTAGATTTAGAATTTAATTTTTTAAATGCTTCAATCAATACGTCATCAACATTCGTATAAAAATCTGACATATTTGAGTCCACTTTTTCCCATATTTCTTCCGCCATATATCCCGTACATCCAACAGGCACTATCAAACAATGTCGTTCTAACGCAATCTTGTATTCTGATTCTACACCGTTAGCCAATACAATTTCTCCATCAACTAATTTGTTACCAAATAAGAAGATTGACACACCAGACCTAGAAATCATATCTTCTCTATACTTTTTCCATAAAATCTGCCGAGTATTATTGTCCTCTATTCCTTGTGGAAATGGACGTAAAAGTAATCTATCCTCATTTATACTTTTTCGTTTCATATATATTTCTTGTAATGCGCCAATAATAACAGCACTACCCACACCTAAACCAAAGCCTGAAATTATATTAAAATCCTGCAAAATTAATTCTTTACTTAATGATTCGATAAATTCTAAAGCCTCTTTTTCAGTATACTTGCCATATTCTTGGGCACTACCTGAAATAAAAACATTATTATGATTCAGTCTTTTATCTATTTCATTTAAAATGTCCGTAATTTCTTTATACTCATCAATAAGGAGAGCACGTATATTATAACGTTTAAGATCTTCAATAAAAAATTCATGTTTACGTTGTGCATACTCATACTCGGCTCGATTATTATAATCTTTTTCATTTACTCTACGCATAATTGCATAATGCTGTCTATTATTTTGCTCTCCATAATCAATTCTAACCCGACTTAATATATAATCAATATTTGGATCTGAAAAACTAAATCCAATAAACAAAAATGTTTTTGAAATCAAATCTCCACTTAATGCCGTAATGAATTGTGCATGTTCTCTATAATATTTTTCATAGTCATCTTTTATTAATATCGCTTCATCAGGGTTGTTCTTATCTCCATGCATTTTATATACAACGGCATCCCGGTGTGGTTTTGTAAGAGAAAGTTGTTTATTATTATACTTTATATCTACAATCCTTTGAGCTTCCTCTAATGCTTCTTCAATCAAGGAGTCATAATTTGTTGTCCAATATGTAAAAATCGGTAACCGTGCGATAATACGATGATTTTCATCAATGCCTTTTTCTTTGTTAAACTCATCAAAAATCAAATCATTAATAATGCTTCTATTTCTATTTTTATTATAACAATACTGAGCTAAAGAAACTAAATCATACTCCTTATCAATATCCAACTCCAAATCATCTGCTACATCTTTAAGTAGATTTTTCCAATCAACATATCCCGCACTTTTAGAAAACCCTGCTCCGATGAACATTGCAGCACTATTACTTTTACATACCTATCAATAAATGAAGAGATTTCCTTATTCATATTAATCCTCTTTTCTTTCACTGTTTTTATCCCATATATTACATATCATTTCAAAGTAGTCATTACTTTAAATTTTAAATATATTAAAGAGATTTAATAATTTTATATGAGGGTGTACTATCTTTATGTTCAAATGCAATGCTTATATCTGCACTTGCATATTTCAAAAAATCTTCCCATGTAACAACATACGCATACCCATTATCAATATTACTTTTTAATATTGGAAAAAGGTTATTTTTATCATAATATTTATATGATCCTAATTTATCTGGTAAAACTACAACAAGAAGAGCATTACGATGACTCATTCGGTTATTCCTGGTTGTTTCTTTAACTGAATAACTAATTTCCCACGGAATCCATTGTGAGCGTTGCCATTTACAATTTTCTTTCATATTAGGCGACACCAAAACAATCGTGATTGTGCTATCATAGATTTTTCCTTTTAAATGATTCCAAATTTTATCTTCGCTCCATGCAGAAATATCTTCATCACTATTTTCACCTTTATAAATATCATCATCTTTTAAAACATTATTCCTAATATAATCAACATAATCACACGGCCATGTTGGTTGTGTTACATTAGGCAATTCTTTCACATCATTATCTTTATATTTATACGAAACAAATACTTTTCTTCCCATTCCAGTCATCCTCATTAATATGTAATCAAACTTTATATTATTTTTTCTCCATTCAACCAATTTCTCAAAGTAATATGATTATCACTCTCCTGATCATAAACCCAAAAGTCTTCTTTTACTTCATTTTCTTCTCGCCCATACCTCAAATATGGATATAAACCTAAATACTCTTGACCTGCGAAATCTCCAGCCTCCATTATTGGCAGTATACAGCACCTCTTTTTTCTTTTTCCGTCAAAATATCCTAGCTCCCATGGACACCATTTGGATTGTGCTGTATTTGACGAAGCAACATATGCTAATCCTTGAGATGAATTCATTCGTTTCTTTAATAGTTGTGCCGTCTTTGGCGTTACCTCTGACCGATCCAACTCTTCATCCTCAATCCAGTCCACATAGACTGCATATCCTGCATTTACAAATAAGTCAACCAAAGACAATATATCTTTTTTATCTAATGAACTATGTGATAAAAATACATCATATTGGGATACTCGTCGCTTTTCATTATTTCTTTTAGCTACTTTTTTATTCTGCATTAAAATAGCGTCTTTTGTTTCACTTGTATTTGTAATATTTTTGTTTTTTGCATTAATTGAAAGATATTCTTTGTTTAATATTCTTGTATCAATCTTATAATTCCAAAGATATCCTCTCATAAAATCATCTTGATACTGTTTTGGAACTGTATTTTTTACATCTTCCAATGAAGTTTTATAAATCCACGTCGTATACTGTTTTCCTGTTGGATCAATTTCTTTTCTAAAGCTATGATTTTTCTGCAAATTTCTCACATATTCGGTCACGCTTGGACGTTTATCCTTGCTCTTTTCAAAGAGTTCTTTTAATGGTTTAGGAAATGACTTGTAATTTCCCTCTACTATTCTTAAACGTCCTTGTATTCCTCTGGCCCCTGCTTTTCTATTATCTTCTATGTATACTTTTATAACTTCTTTTTCTTTACACAAAAATCCTAACGTTTCATAATATTCTCGCACATTAGCAAAAACAAGTCTTTTTCCCCAATCAAGTTTCTCCATCATCTTCTCCTATTTTTATACATAATATTTCTCAATACAATTTAACAGTCCATCAAAATCCATCTCTTGAATTTCATAAAATTCCTCTGTCCCTAATCCTGTATTCAGTACTGTCTGATACAAATAAAAATCATATATAATTGGAGCTTTATTTTTCCCTATCAAATTATCTCTAATAGTCCCTGTTTTAGAAATCAAACACACATATTGATATGCTCTATCAATATATTGCGTATTATTGTTCGGATGAGCATATGTATAATGTTGTGTAGGTGTCAAGGCAATCAAGTTCTCCAAATAGTCTGCAATTGCAGGATAATCACTTGCCGGAAATATATGATGCATCTGTGTAGCTGGATCCTTGATATGCCTTTCATCATAAACTTCCGTCTTTCCATTTCGATACTGATCATTAAATCTACGCAAATTCTTTTTAGCTCGATTAATACGATACGTTGTCATGCAGTCTTCACTAGGCTTCGGCAATGTTATCTCATACTCAATTCTCGTCATATCTTTCGGTTTCTCAGATAAAATATCTCTCCAATTTCTCTGATTATACATAATCATATCTTGAGTAATAATATCTTTTGATATATGACCTCTTTCCGTTCCACATTTCCGATATTTACAAGCTAATGGATTCAACACTTTAGTAAAAATTCTACCACATTCTGTTGCTCCATTTATCGGCGTATAATTGATTGTAAATTGCGTATATGCATCTTTCAATTCTCTAAAACTGTTTTTATCCTGTAACCTGAAAAAGTATTCAAATATTCTATAAAGTCCACTATCTTTAAGAACTTTTTCAATATATAAACATAAGAAGTTAAAACTATTTCTTTCTCTGAAGCTTATATACTCTAACAATTCTTGATTCACGATAGAATACGTGTATCCTCTTCCACTTTTTTCACCGTGAATTACGCCTGCCGCATCCAGTAACTTTATTGGCTGTCCAAAATACTTATCATATTCATTTGATGCTTTCTGAGTAGGATTTGGTTTGCTAAAAATTTGTTGAACATTTTCCACCGTATAGTCACTATACCAGATATCATTTACTGTAAATCTCTTATCCTCTCTATTACTGGTATATTCCACAATACAATCAGATACTAGGCATACTACATCCATTGTACATTTTTGATCTATCCAACGCCCATTATGTGTTTTCCTGATATCATAATCATGTTCATCTAAAAATTTTTGTATTGTTGTATTATCCATTACAACACTCCTTTAGTACTCCATAAAAAAATACACTTGTTGCATCCACGTTTAATGAACGTGTTTGATAGTTTCTTGCGATTTGATAAAACTTTCTGTATTCTGCAGAAGAGAAATATTCCATTTGTCTTTCTGATAATGCCATCTTTTCTTTAGGAATCAATACTGCAACCGAACCATTTACTACTACATTTCCAGAATTACGCATTACCCTTGGTTTATATGTCATATTCGGAGTTAAATAAACATTCTGATTTCCCACAAATTTATAAGCACTCAAATTTTCTACAGTGTCTTTCTTTATATAAGAGTCATATCCCGGAATATCAATTATTTCCTTTCCATCATCACTTATATTTCTTGATTTAATAACTCTTAAACAATCTTTGCCTTTATCCTGAGTTGTATTGGAATTGGTAATCTGTCTATCCCTGAATACTGTAAACTTATCAAAATCAAGTCTTTGAGAAATACCATCAAAAAAATCATTTCTATAAATAATCCAGTATGGATATTCCTTATCTGTAATATACTTCTGCTTTTGAACCACGGTTTTCTTCAAAGTCAATGATTCCACTTTAGTTTCATTTGGCTTTTCGTTTGTATCAACAAATAGGCAAATTGTTTCTACCAATACTCCCTTGAAACCATTTTCCCCATAGTCCTGTATACAATCAATTTTTTTAGTTGCAAGCAGGTCACGAGTTTTTCTGAATTCCGGGGTATTTAATACCGCTTTTGGCGTTATCATAACAACATAATCTGATAGTGTCATTGCCTTTTCTAGAAAGAACTCAAATGTATTAGTTGTTTCTTTATTAATGTTGTTTTTCAGATACTTTGCGGCATCTTTTGCTTTCAACTTTGAAAATGGAGGGTTCCCAATAACTAAATCATAATGCTTGTTAAAATCATACAACAATGTGTCTGCTTGAATAAAATTCAATTTCATATTAGATGGTATCTTTTGCTTAGCTAACAATAGTCTTAATATTTCCAGGTTACGACCATCAATATCTACCACATCAATATTTACTTCTTTGGTTTCCTCATATTTTTTGAAAATAAAAGGCAAGAAATTCCCTATTCCCACGGATGGTTCCAAAATAGTTATCACATCTTTCTCTATAGATGGCAACTCCTTAAATATTTCATTCAAAATAAACTTGTTCGTATAATATGCAGCATTATTTTCCCTTTTTGAATTTGTTAATTCAGCAATCCTTGCTAATGATGCATTCCCTAAATTGAGAGGATTATTCTGAATAAATTTAATCAAATTCTCTGCATCTTCCAACTTATAATTCTCTATCGTTTTATTTATAATTGCAGTTGTAAAATGCTCTTGTTCCATAAATTTTTTTATATTCTCCGCTATTTGGAAAAATACATTTGTCGGAACTGCTTCTCCAATACTTTGTCTTATCTTTATTTCTTCTTTTTTTAACAAAGCTTTTTTATTCTTTTCTGGAAGTGCATTTAATTCTTCCAGAGAAAAATTTACCCATTTAAATTCATCTGGAATAGTCATAATTTTCATAAGTTCACGAACAGAAAACACTCTATCTTCTTTCGGATGAACTGTATTTTGACTTGCCAGCTGATCATTTCTTGTATGAATACATGGTGCAACTTTATCCCAGTATTGACGTGTATACTTATCGCCGTTTTTCTGAATATTAGGTACAATTTTACCATCTACTATTTTATGTGGACGTTTCAGTTCATCTTGATTATCAAAAGCGCACTCTCCTTCTTTTAAATCATGTATCCAACATCTCATTCTCTCTGGATATGTTCTAAATGCATGGTAAAAATCGCTTGAACAAATCTCTCCCCATTCAAGTTCCGGCATATTGCCGATAATACTTCTAAGACTTTTTTCTTCTACATACGCTGGATACAACTCTATCGGAGATACATATTCTGCCATCTCTCTATTTACACCTATAACAACAGTACGTGTTCTAGATGAATTGGAACCATAATTTTTAAAATTCAATATTCTACTAGCGATAATATACTTTTCGCCTAATTCTTCATATATAACATCGCCTATTGCCTTTACCGAACCATCTGGCGCTGTACATCCAGTTTTCATAAAAGCAGCCACATTTTCAAAAATAAAAAATCTAGGATTTATTTTTTGAACCAAATGTACCGATTCTACCACTAAGCTATTTCTAATAATCTCATTTTCGGCTTTCTTATGGTTAGCAACTGACATCCCCTGACAAGGCGGAGTTGCAATTAAAACGTCCACTTTATCGTTGCCCATCTTTTCCCATTTTTTTATTTCTGCAAAAATCTTATTTTTTGTTTCTTCTGTCGTTATATCGTCACAGATGTATCCAGAATCGAATTTACATTTGTCATTAAACTTTTGAACATTTATTCTTCTTTCAATCAATTCATTTGTTGCTATACATTCGAATCCTGCTTTTTTAAATCCAAAGCAACCAACACCTGCACAACTAAACAAGCTTATATATGTCAATGTTTTATCTTTTAACATCTTGATACACCTCGCTGACCATGATTATTTTTTCTAGCATCTGCAGGCTTTATAGAATCTTGCGGAATAAGCCATGTTTTTCCTTTTTTTATAACTCCATTTATACGATTTTGTTCGCAAAGAACAGCAATTCTCCTTGAAGAAATCCCCCACTCTTTTGACATCTCCATTGTTGTTAAGTAATCCATATTCATCCTCCGTTAGTTCTCCTCATCATTATATTCATTTATCTGAATAATTGCAAGCTTTTTTATCGAACTTATGTTCTTTTCTCGATATTTTCATATTTCATTATTTTTATGATAAAGGGCAGCTAAAAAGCCGCCCTACACGCTACGCATAGACAATCTTTTTTACTACAATCTCCTCCACACAAGCCCGGATGTTATTCATTCTCCTAACCCATGCCATCTGATCCTGCATCTTCAATTTTTCTGTCACTCCCTGCTTTTCTTTCATCTGTTCCATCAGTCTGTCCATCATCTGATTACACTCCTCGTCAACCTGATGCAAATGCTCATTTAACTTTCCGGCAAGTACCAACTCCAGATATAATCCTTTTCGATGCTCTTTCAAGTAAGTTTTTCTCAACATTCCATACTTTCCAATCGGATACTCTGTCTCCTCCGGGAGATACAGGTCTGGATAATACAGACCGTCCTCTCCTAAAGTGTAGCTGATTCCATTTTCTCCCATAATGTGTTTTTCCATGATTGTCCTCCTATCTTGCACCCCGATCTTTATTCTGTTTGTGGGTACGCTGTTTATTTTTCTGTTCATTCTGTATTTCCTGTTTCTTTTCTGCCAGCTTCGCTCTAATACCATGTGCTACTGGCTCTTTTCCTGTTTCTTTCTTCCATTTTTCTATTGCAATCCGATACTGGCTATACTCAGTTTTGGAAACCTTAAAATCTTTTAAAAATTCCTGTACGCTTCTATAACCAATTTTCTGTACAATCCTTGGAAGGTAATCTTTCATATCTCTGATCTGACTTGTCAATGCATCAATTTCTCCCTGCAATTCTTTTTTCTTTCTTCCCTTAAACCAGCCTTTGACTTCTGACAGTTCTTTTTTCTTTGCAGAAAGCTGTTTTTGTTTCTGTTGAATTGCAGTATTTTGTTCGTCCAGTTCTTTCTTAACTTTGAAAAATTTCGGATACTTAGATGCAAGCCTTGTCATTTCTGGCTGCTTCGATTCTGTCTTTTCTTCTTTTATCTTCACACTTTCTGGTACGATATTTTCTGCACTCCTCTCTGTTTGCTCAGGTTCCGTTGTTCCTGCCTGCGCCACGTGAGTCTGTTCCGACACTTCTCTGAATTTTTTTAACAGCACACTTTCTATCAAAAATTCCAGTGCTTCAACCGCCACTGCTATAACTCTGCCAAATAATCCCGGACTTTTTCCATGCCGAGCAATAGATTTCTTAATTGATTCAGTAATTTGTTTTCGCTTCACTTCCAGTATCTGCGGCTCTGGTACGCCACTAATCAATGCCATATCAACTGCTCTGTTCCATTCCTGACGTTTCTGATTATCCGCTTCTATCTCATGTGCTTTTGGATTGTTCTTTCCAATTTTCTTTGTTGCAAGATACACACCACCACGCTCAAATACCTGCAACTTCTGTTTCTCGTCCTGCACATAAATATTGATTAAGTCTGTATAAGAATGCTTTACTTCATCCAGAAATGAATTACTCTTAAATCGTTCATCTTTCGCTGTAAACAGCTTCTTCTCATACACTTCGCCTTTTTTCACAATGTGGCAGCCCTCTCGTATCTCACCATCTTCTCCCAGTATCTCTTTCTTGGTTCGGACATGTTTTCCATGTTCATCATAAAACATATTTCTACTGGCAATCTTAATGATTGGTTCATCCAGTAGTTTCCGTTCTGCAAATATCAGATGAATGTGATAATTGGTCTTTCTTTTATTGTGGTGCAGAGCAGCAATACACTCCGCTCCGTAATTCTGTTTAAAATGATTTGTAAAAAGCTGTAGCAATCTATCCGGCTGATATTCTGTAAAACTCTCTGGCAAAGCAATGATCAGTTCTCTTGCCTCAATACATTTTCCTTCTGTTCCACTTTTTGCAAATTCTTCCTGATTACATTTTGCAAGTTCCCGCCAGAATTTCCGTTCTGTGGTTTCATAAACTGCATAGAGGTTTTCCTGTTTTGCATGACTGGATATATAAGTGATCCTGCCTTTTACATTGCTTAGTTTTGTCATTTGAATAAATGAATTTCTTCCGATAGGCACTCCCTCCTTGTCTTCGGCAAAATAAATTCTGCCATATCATTTGTGAGTGGATGCATCGGCATCCGTTTACGAACTATCCGCCTGTCGGCGGAACAGCTCCCGGCAGGGCGAAATATCCTGAGTACAAATCTTTAATTTGTGCGATGGGTGTATTTCGCTCTCTACCACAACTTGGCTTTCGCTTTTCATTTTGGGCGTATTCGCCCTCTTTTTCTGCCCGTATCCGGGCTTATTTTTTCACTAACAACAAACCGACTATTACTCTTCCTGTCTGCTTTATTCCGGTATCCTTGCCCGTACATACTCCAGATCTCCACAATATGGTGTTCCAACCAAATACCATTCTCTCGCCAGATTCATTTCCATTCGTGTCTTTACCCACTGATCATCAACTAGAACTTCCAGACATTCTCCGCAATGAAATCCCGTATCAATCCATAAGTCTGATGATAATAAGCCATATCTCTTGTTATAACTGTTGTAACCTAATCTTCCTTCTCTCATGGTGTCATTCTCCCTTCATTTATCATTTCCTCAGGGACGCCCTGAATCAGGGCCCCCTTTTAAAAAGTTTTTTCTTCGCCAATCAACTACCAGCTACACCTTACAGACCTTCTCTTTGTCTGCTATCTACAGGTGCGTGCCACGCTCCTGTCATAAGGTAATCAAACAGAATCTTTACCAACGAAAGTCCTCATGCATTCCACACTTATCCAAATACTCTTGTCTTGCCTTTTCCCGTTCTTCCTCAGTTGGTGCTGTTTTAAATGTTGTATATAACTGATGTTTTACCACACTATCTAATTTTTCCATCAATGCTTTTTCTATCTCTGGCTGATATTCCTCGTTCCCGGCAAGATGATACTGGAACAATGCCAGCAATAAATCTTTTGGTATCTGTACCTGTGATTTTCTTTCCATGTTTCTCCTTTCCGTGACGGTCGTGACGATAGTGACGATATTTTCACTACCGTCACGCTATATAAAATACCGTCACAACCGTCACATATCGTCACGCTTGTTTTCCGACAAAGGTTAATCTAATTTTTCTTCCATCGTGTCCTCGTTCTGTTTTATACTGGATTCCATATTCCAGAATCAGACGTTCCAGGCTGACATTTAATTTTCGTGATAATGCGTTCGGCTGCATTTCCACCTGCAATACTTCCACAAGCTCTGTTGCTGTTCCTACCCACTCTGGCATAGTTTCTGTTACAAGTTCTTTGATTTTTTCCAACACTGGATCTTCTAGTTCTTTCCAAAGTTCTGTTTCTGTCTTGGTAAGTTCCCAGACACATCTCTCCCGATTAAAGTTCAACCACAGTTTCTGATCCTGCTGGTCACGCCCTGCCACTTCCAGAACTGCCTTATTATCTGTCCGTTTTTCTTTCTGCATGACGAATGCTCCATCCGCAGCTCCAAGCAATCCATTCGTGCCAGAAATCATATCAAAACTATCGGAAGATTCCATTTTCCTTGTATGATGCACAACCAGAAAACAGATGCTATATTTATCACTGAATGCTTTCAACTTTGTTACAATCTCGTAATCGCTGGCATAACTGAATTTATCTCCACCGACTTCCCGGACTTTCTGAAGCGTATCAATAATAATGAGCCTTGCGTCCTTATGATCTGTTACAAACTGCACAAGCTGTTGTTCCAATCCAGCATTTAATGATTTGGACTTTGTAGCAAAATAAAAGTTTTCACTGCCTTCCATTCCGAACATCTGTGATAATCGTTTCTGCAACCTTGCATAATCGTCTTCCAATGCCAGATACAGAACCGTTCCCTGTCTGACTGAAAAGCCGATCCAGACCAGCGGTAAGTTTTTCCTGTGGCCAGATCGATATAAATCTTTCCGTTTTCACCAGGTATCAGCGTTGCATGGGTAGATTCTTTGTAGAACTTCCCAGCACTCATATATCCCTCAACAACATCATCGACGTAGGATGGCAGCTGTGCCGCCGGCACTTTCCCTGTGCTGTCCAGCTCTGCCAGACCATTTACTGCACCTTTTAATGTTTTATCTAACTTTTTATCCAGCGCCTCTTTCTGAGCAACGGAAACCGGCTTATTCGCATCTGAGGTATTATCCACATTGCCAAGTCCTACCTGACTTTTTGTGACACTGTGAGGATTTGATTTGTTCCCCATATGGGAGATCAGATCAGTGATTGCTTTCGCAATCTTTCCAAATGCAATAGAAATTTTCTCGCCAGATGTCAAGCCAGTTAAAGATGCAGCCGGCGTATACGTCGGTGTCTGATCGTTTGTGGTGACATTCGGAACATTCTCAAGACCTACCATGCTTTTTGATGGAGATACCCAGTTCAAGGAACCGGCTGTACTTCCTGCCTGCAGAAGTTTCCCGTTGTTGGTTGTTCCTGTCGCTGGTACGTGCTTGTTTCCGTCTGAGGTCGGATGCGTGTACTTATTTGCTCCTTCAGCAATACCATCTAACTTTCTCTTATCTGTAGCGCTCTGTAAACCTCCGGTTGTCGGTGAGGCATTTGGAATCGCATCCGCAGCACCCTCCACGTGTTCTGCCCCGTGTGACAAGTAAGGCTCTGCATCCATAACCTGTACATACTCCGCAAGCACCTGAGTACCCGCCGGGACACCTGCTGCCAACTGAAACGAGGTGTTTCCTGTCTCTTTCAAAGCATCGGAACGGACTTTTATTCCATCTAAAAAGACCGAAAGCAAACCTGCTCCGGTCCTGTATTTTCCGTTTGTGATGGTAAATGCCGTCTGTCCTTCCGTTGCCGTAAAGACCTGCTGTTTTACCAGGTAAACATTCGTCCCGTCTCCCCCGGTAGTCACTGCACTCAAAGTCCCATCTTCTGTAATTGTCAGATTCTCTCCTACTTTGATACCACCCAGCCGGGTTTTTGTTGCCACAGGTGGGGGAAATACAGACGGTTTCCCGGTTACGTTTGACCAGGCAATGGTGTCCTGCCCTCCGACCTGCAGCCATGTACCTTCGGCATTATCCAACCAGATCTTCTTTGTGTCCGTGGCAATGTAAAGAATCTTACTGCCTGTAGCAGCTCCTTTTTCGCCGTCTGCTCCTACTTTTATCTCTTTTGGTACAAATCCCAGCTTTTCAACAATTTTATCCTTTGTCAATTCATCCAGAATATCTGCTGCAGACTTATTTTCCACTTTATTCAGTCCAAGGTCGTTTTTCGTTGTTCCGTGTGGGTTCGTTCCTTTTCCAGGATGAGTATAAACATTTACTTCTTGTCCGTTTATTTTAATATTCCCATTCGTAGCAGAATCTTCTACTTTTGTGGCTCCTTCCGCAATCCCTTCTATTTTTTTCTTATATGCTGCCGTAAATGTTTCACCAGTGTATGTATAAATAATATTTTTCCAGGCGCCATTTACATACACATACACGATATGTTCTGTTGTATTACAATAAATCTGTCCTTCTACTGGATTAGCCGGAGCTGTTGCCAGATTCTGTATTCTTGCATTTTGCAATTCATTTTGATGTAGATTTAAATTTGTTAAAAAATCCATAATCCCCTCCTAATTTAAATATGCGTGTCCGGAAAATCCTCCAGAGAACCGTAGGATCAACCGATCTTTGCTTATATACTCACATTCTCCAATTACCGTATTTCCTGCACTGTCTACCACGCTCACTGACGGATATTTATTCAGATTGTGCTGGATGTCCCACTCTTTTTCTGCAGTCATGTGTGTATGGATATAAGTTATATCACCGCCTCCGCCACTGCTTTCTACGGTTCCGCCTGATCCTTCTGTTTCCCCGATCTGCTTTTCCGGAATCCCCAGTGTCGGTATTGCGCTATATCCCGTTTCGTCAACAGTCTCTTCTACTTCTAAGATCTGTTTCATCAACGTAACGCCGTATTCCTCATCCAATGCAGTTACAAAATCTCCAATATCCCATTTGGCTTTATACCCGGCCAGAACTTCAGAAGTATAACTTTCTCGGGGGAGCATGGCCGCCAGCTTCGTTCTGCCCCGTTCCGGAAGCTGGGCTATATCTTCAATGTCTCTGGCGTCAATAAAAACTTCCATCCTGTCACGGCCTGTAAATTCATTCCCTACTGTTATAACTGCCCTGGCTGCTCCTTCCCCCTGTCCGGCTACGTAAGCGCAATTCCTGCTTTCCGTATCATCCAGTGTATATTCCCTGTTGCTTACATTTTCATGCACATCGGAAAATATAACGTGTGGTCGTTCCTTCTGCTGTGCGGTCCGATCCGTTCCTTCCCTGACCTCAAAAATGATCTTTTTTCTCTTCAGGTCAATCTCTGCCCCAATTCCCAGACCGGAGACCTTCGACAGTTCCGTGATGCAGTCCATCACAACCGTATGCCTTGCCTGATACTTACAGTTCCCTCCCCGGTGCAGACTCTCCCGGCATTCCCACAAGGGTAGCTTCCTTTTGGGGTCAGCAGGGCTGATCGCATTATGTTCTACTAGGGCATAAATACAATCCTCATAACTGCCAGACAAAACGTCATACTCTTTTCCTGCCGGAGGGAGTGCAAGCCGTCCGGTGAGCATCCAGGGAAGGGAGTACCCTTTCAGGGTAACGCCCTCTTCTGTACAGTTGATATGCTTGATGATACCGTTTTTCCTCGTATCATAATCAAAGATCACAAGGTTATCCTTTTCCATACAGGGCAGCCTCTCTGAAAAGAAAAATTCAAAACTCCCGTAAGTGTGCCACTTAGACCGGTAGATTGCCCCACTGAACTCGTCCATCTCTTTCAAAAAATTCAGATCCGGATCATAAAACCGGATCGTTTTTACCTCTACATCCATAGGCTTCCATCCACCGCCCCTTCCGGGTCATTCTCCTGGATATAAATGTTTCTCCAACCTTTTGCCTGCTGAGCATTAAACCATTCCTCAAAACGCCGCTGGTATTCCTTCAGCATGGTTTCCAGCTCTGCCAGATTCCGGGGGCGAATCGCACCACACAACTTCTGGTCTGCACGTTCATCAACTACAGTCAATTTCCCCGATGCAGACACCTTCACCTGTGCCAAAGATAATTCATGCACAATACCGTCCCTTTGAAGCTGTGGCGGTTGCGGAGAGCTGGCTGCTATCCCTGGCTTTCTGTACAAACGAATTTCCATAGCTGCAATATCCATTTTCAGTACCATCCGGTCAATCCTTTCAAAGTTTGAGTCCGGTGTTATTGTTATCTGGATAGGAAGGTCACTTTCATAAGCAAACCCTCCAATAATAGCAAACCCGGGAGCTACTGTTACCTGAGAACCAGAAGCGCTTACCTGCATTTCCATCGCCCCCGATTCATCCAGGCTGACTCCATTCCGGTAAATGTGGGTAAAATATTTCCGCAGTTCCTCCTGTCCGTATTTCTGCCCGTTATTAAAAAACCAACTTTTTTGCATTTTCTCACCACCTTATACGCCCAGATACCGGTTATGATACCGGATCACCACGTTATTATCCTGTAACGCATCCTCTGCCCCATATTCCACCATGTTGTCTCCTACCTGCAGTCTCCAGAAACGGGACTCTACGGAGATTAGCTGGGATACGTCCGTCCTTGCTCCATTTTCCTCGATCTCCACCGTATTCTTCCCGAATGTCGTATCTACATATAAGGTCTGATTACTGTTCAGATCTGCCTCGATCTGGATAATCTTCCCAGTGGTCAGATTTTTTATGTAGGGTTTCTTTGCCGGTCCATGGAATTCCACCTGAATGGGCGTCTCTACATGCCCGGAATTGATAATGTTTGTCCGGGGTTCCCCCCGTTCCTTTAACTGGAAAGGAAGGGTGAATGGAAATGACCAGCCGCCTACCCAGGTGGAGATCTGTTCACTGGATTGGAGGATATCTTCAAACATGGGGTCCATGCAGGATAATTCCAGCAAACACGAAAGCGTATCATGAGTATTTTTGCTGCTGATCTTAAACCCGGTAACTTCATATTTTATGGTACGTTCCACTCCCATATAATTCACCTTCAATGTTCCGGAACGGAACGGGGAAAAGAATCGGATCAGTTCCTGTCTTTTGTGAGATTTTTTCTCCTCTCTTCCCAGATAATCAAATTCCACTGTAATCGGACGAGAAAGTATTTTTTTTCTTCTGAGCTGCTCGCCTATCGCATTTACATTAACTGCCGTTTCCATTTCGTAATCTGTTGATTCAATCCCTTCATAATCAACAATTCCGTATTCTAGTTCTTCCAGAATCAGCTCCTCTCCATTACACACAAAGCTGAAAACTATTTTTTCTTTTTTCATGCAAATACAAGCCTCCTTGCCTCTCTGCGCAGTACTCTTGACGTCTCCACTGGGCTGGATACCGGCTGATTAAAGTTAATAATCTGCTGAATTTCTTTAGGTTCTTCCCTCTCCGAACTTACTGCATGGTATGGACGGCTCTCATAATGCGCCATCGCCACACGGCTTACATTCAGATCCATGATACTGTGCATCCGATCAGAAATTGCTCTCAGATCTACCGCCTTCAGCATTTTTTCATTCAGCGTCTCTACACTCTTCTCTACTTTCCTGGTATCTTTTTCAATGCCTACAATGTAGCCTTTATCAAAAAATCTTCCCTGTTCTTCTGTTTCACCGGAAGGAGAATTGATATCCAACCGCTTTTTGGATGCAGCTAATGCGGCTGATGCTACTTCCGCTGCCGCTGATACGGCTCCCGACTTCCCTGCGCGGATTCCAGAAGCTAACCCTGAAGAGAAATTTACTCCCTGACCATAACCTGCTCCATGAAGATCAACCGACTCCAAGCCTCTTCTGGCTGACCGTCCCAGGGAAGAACCTTCAGAATATGCGGAAGAAGATTTTCCGCCGATGCCACTTACCAGCCCATTTCCCAGTTTCTTGCCTTCTGTTTCCCCTGCGGACTGTAAATTGGCATTTTTTATCCCTTCTTCTGCCTTTTTCGCAATCTGGATCGCCGCTGACCGTACAGCGCTGTCCATGGAAGCTATGCCCTCCTTTAAGCCCTTGCCAAGATTCTTCCCCTCCGTATTTGCTGCCGTCTGTAATTTGACGCCTTTTAATGCTGTAATCGCCTGTTTTCCAAGATTGACTACCGTACTCTTTACAGAGCTATTCTGAGAAGTAACTCCCTGCTTGATTCCAGCGCCGAGATTTTTTCCTTCTGAAACACCGGTCTTTTTCAGATCAGAGTTCTTTAATGCAGTTGTTGCCGCCGCACTCAATCCAGCCGCCGCACCGGCAATAACAACAGATCCCTTAACCAGCTCGTCTGCTGCACCGGACGCAGCCTTTGAAGTCTCTCCTGAAAAACTTCCCGACAGATCTGCCGAAGCAAAGGAAGTACCGGCATTGGCAGCCATCTGATAACTGCTTTCCTGTAACTGTCCGGCTCCGCCCCACAAAACCTGATTGGCAGCCATTACCGCCTGTTCCGTATCAGAACCAAAGATAGCTTTCAGATCCGCAGCTGTAAAACCTGTTGCTCCAGAGGCTGCCAGCTGTCTTGCCACACTGTTCATCTCCGGATAATGAGAAATGAATTCCGCCTGTGTCATACCGCAGGCATCCGCTGCCGCCGTTACCATTGCATGGACAAAGTCACTTTCCGTAAATCCTCCGGAGATCTGTCCTGCCGTGTTCTTTGCCGTTGTCCTCAGATACGGAGCTCCATTCTGTAGCTGGACTGACATTCCTTTGATCACTGCCTGCGTTCCATCGGAAGACTGTTGCTGAACCATATCCAGTCCATCATTGATCGACATAGCAAGGTCACTGGTAGATTCAACTCCTATCCCCTTCAGTGCACCACTGTTCACCAGATAATCACGGAACGTCTCCACAATTTCTTCTGAAGACATACGGGAAACTTTTTCAAAATCAGGGATTTTTTCTGACATCCCGTCCATCATATCCTGCATCAGACTGATAGCCGCCGCCTGGGCATCCGGGGACAGCTTATTAAATTCTTCCACCGCACCTTTTAACGACTTTTGAAGGGACTTTGGAATCTCACCGCCCGATTTTTCAATCTCGAGAACTGCAAGCCCGAAGCCCTCTGTCATTTTGGTATAGTCCTGAGAATCCAGAGCCGCCTGAATGGTATCCATAACAGTACTGATGCTATTTCCTGCCTTTTCCGCCTCAACAGGAAGTTGTGCATATGCCTCCATAGCCTCCTGGATATTTCCATTCGCCAGAAGATCCATAACATTATCCAAACCTTTTACATTCTGATCCGCTTGCCCTGCAGCACCTGCTGTTTCAATCAGGGCATCTCTCGTCTTATACAGATTTTCCTGCGCTTCTTCGTAGCCTTCATAATCCCCTGTCTCATTAAATTTTCTCTGCGCTTCCGCATAGGCATCCAGTGCTTCATTATATTTTTTCTGAGCCTCTGTAAGATTATCCTGCGCTTCTGCCTGTTCCTGTATCGCTTTCGTATACTGGTCAGAGCTTGCTTCTCCTAAAGACTTTTCTTTCAGTTTCTGTATATACTCATCAATGGATTCCTTCACGTCATCCAGAGACCCTACGACTTCATTATTGTTGGCTATAAATCCATCTGCCGTCAGGGTGTAACTGGTTCCCATTGCCTCATTAAGATCATTCAGGATCGACTGAGCTACTTTCTCATTTCCCTCTTTCACCTTACCGCTGGAATCAAAGACTTCATCCAGTTTCCCTTTAAGCCTTTCCAGTGGGGCGCCGGAAGCTTCAATAGATGCATAATTTTCTTCCATGGACTGGGAAAGCTGGTCCAAATTGGTTTTATTCTCCTGAATCTTACTGTTCAGAACGTCCATTTCCTGCTCAAACTTCAACTGTTCTTCACTGGCTTGATT
>OHHV01000305.1_pt1 | contig 22534 bp, 18 predicted proteins | sample 1568141 | NCBI WGS metagenome assembly OHHV01 (sample SAMEA3879589, study PRJEB24766) | human gut metagenome | biome: human-associated habitat; feature: feces | place: USA | collected 1985/1987
AGAACTTCATCAAGTCCTATGCAGGTGTGTGTCTGGAAGGGGCGATCATTGCACTGGCCTGCATCATTTTCTCCGTTTATTCTGCCAGTCCGCCAGCCATTGGAGATACGTCCTTAAGTGCAGTGACCATTGTGTGGAACTATGTAGGGGAATTGGTGTTTAACCTGCTGGTGCTGGTGGGTGCGGTGAAAGCATCTGACCGGATCGTAAAAGAGATGATGGGATTGTAGGAGGAAAGAACCATGCGTAAAGAAATATATGAAAATCAGGAAAGCAGCGATACCCTGCCTTTTCATTGGGAATTTGGTAAGGAAGAGATTACCCTGAAAGTGTCCAGCTATGCCTATGGAAATGGGCTTGCGATTTTGATGTACAGCCAAAGTGAAGGGGAGCTGGAATTATTTAGTGACTTGACGGTCAATCTTCCAGGTGGGTATGGGTTGAAACCGCAGGAGGCATTTGTAAGCGGTGATTTTACCAGGGATAAGCTGGCCTTCATTCAAGAGAACAGGCTGGGAAAGGTGCTGCCGGGACAAGCCCGTTCAGGATTTGCCACCTACACCCTGGTGGCATTTGACCTTTCAAGACTTGCCCGGTATGACCGGGAAGGGGTGGAAGAATTTTGCAGACAATGGGGGTTGGACATTCCAAAAGAACAGGAAAAAGTCCAAGGGAAACCGACAGGAAAAAAGAAAAGAGAAAGAGAGAGATAGAAGTATATGGAAGTAAAAATGAATAAAGAAATCCGCAACTATCAGGAATCCATGTTTATGGGACTGAACCTGCGCCAGTGTATTTTCTCCCTGCTTGCCATTGCTGTGGCGGTAGGGATTTATTTTGGCCTGGGAAAGTATGTGGGACAGGAAATGACCGGGTGGCTGTGCATCTTAGGGGCTGCCCCTTTCGCAGCCTGCGGGTTCTTCCAGTACCATGGCATGAATGCGGAGCAGTTTGCCTGGGCGTATATCAGGTCTGAATTTTTATACCCCAAGCGCCTGCTGTTTCAGAGTGAGGACCTGTACCATGCCTGCATGGAAGAAACGCTGGCTTTAGGAGAAAAGAGCCAGGGGGATGGCGCAGCCCTTATGAAAAAAAGAGAACAGCGGGCAAGGAAGAAACGGATGAAACAGAAAAAGAAAACGGGAAGGAGTGGTGCGTTTGATTAAAACCTTACAACAGGCATTGAAAATGGACCGGGAGAAGTTCAAAGTCCCAAGGTCTGTCCAACAGGCGATCCCGATCCAGCGGATCTGGCCGGATGGGGTGTTCCAGTCCGGAACAAAATTTTCCAAGACCTTCCGGTTTTCCGATATCAACTATGCTATCGCAAGCAAAGAGGATAAGACGGAAATGTTCTTGGATTACAGTGAACTGTTAAATGCCTTAGATTCCGGTGCGGCGGCAAAGATCACTTTAAATAATAGGCGGATCAATAAAGAAGAGTTTGAAGCATCCCTGCTTCTGCCGATGAAAGAGGACGGGCTGGATGAATACCGAAAGGAATACAACGAAATGCTGTTGTCCAAGGTCAGTGGCACCAACAACAGCATCTATCAGGAACGGTATCTGACAGTCAGTGTCCATAAAAAGAACATCGATGAGGCAAGGACTTATTTTGCACGTGTGGGAACGGATATCATCACCCATCTGAGCAAGCTGTCCTCCATTGGGGAAGAACTGGATGCGGAACAGAGGTTACAGATCTTCCGGGATTTCTTCCGGGCAGATGAACCCCAGTGCGTTCCCTTTGATATGAAGGCTTTTGCTAAAAAGGGGAGCAGCTTCAAGGACTGGATCTGTCCCCAGTCCATGGAATTTTCCAAAGACTGCTTCAAGATCAATGAACGGTTCGGGCGGGTGTTGTATATGCAGGATTATGCCAGTTATGTCAAGGATGACATGATCTCGGAGCTGTGCGAACTAAGCCGGGACTTGATGCTGTCCATCGATATCCTCCCGGTACCCACAGACGAAGCGGTGCGTGAGATCCAGAACCGTCTGCTTGGCGTGGAGACCAATGTGACCAACTGGCAGAGACGCCAGAATGCCAACAATAACTTTTCTGCCATTGTGCCTTATGATATGGAATTACAGCGGAAGGAAACCAAAGAGATGCTGGATGACCTGACTACCAGGGACCAGCGGATGATGTTCGGCATCCTCACCATGGTGCATATGGCAGACAGCAAGAAACAGTTGGATTCGGATACGGAGAGCATCCTGTCGGTGGCAAGAAAGCATTTGTGTCAGATGGCAACCTTGAAATGGCAGCAAGTGGATGGACTCAATACAGTACTGCCTTATGGCATCCGCAAGATCAATGCCCTTCGTACCCTGACCACAGAATCTACCGCAGTGCTGATCCCCTTCCATACCCAGGAGATCATGCAGCCGGGCGGTATTTATTATGGGCAGAATGCGGTGAGCAAAAATATGCTGGTGGCAGACCGGAGGAAGTTATTGAATGGAAACTCCTTCCGATTGGGTGTCAGCGGTTCAGGAAAGAGTTTCTCAGCAAAAGAAGAGATCGTGGACCTTGCCCTGTCTACGGAAGATGACATCCTCATTTTAGATCCAGAATCGGAATTCGGTTCTTTGGTGGAAGCGTTGAATGGGGAAGTGATCTCCATTTCTGCAACGTCCCATACCCATCTAAACGCACTGGATATGGACTCCGCCTATGGCAATGACAAGAATCCGCTGATCGAGAAGTCGGAGTTTATCCTGTCCCTGTTTGAACAGTTGGTGGGTGCTGGAAATCTGTCCGCCAAGGAAAAATCCATCCTGGACCGCTGTACCGCAGATGTGTACCGGGAATATATCCGAAGCGGTTATAAAAGCGAAGTGCCGACCTTGAAGGATCTGTACCGACAGCTCATGCTCCAGCCGGAAGAGGAAGCCAGGGGGCTTGCCTTGTCTTCAGAGTTGTTCATCAACGGAAGCCTGAATACCTTTGCCCAGAAAACCAATGTAAATACGAAAAATCGTATCATTGCTTATGATATCCGGGAACTGGGAGAGCAGCTCATGCCCCTGGGAATGCTGGTCACCTTGGACAGCATCTTCAACCGGGTGATCCAAAACTGGAAAAAAGGAAAGACTACCTGGGTTTTTGCCGATGAGTTTTACCTGTTGTTCCGGTATCAGTACAGTGCGGACTTTTTCTACCGGCTCTACAAGAGAATCCGTAAATACCATGGGTTTGTTACAAGTTTAACGCAGAACGTAGAGGAACTTTTGAAATCGGATACGGCAAGGCTCATGCTGGCAAACAGTGAGTTTCTGATCCTTTTGAACCAGGCTGCCACAGACCGGGATGAACTGGCCGTCCTTTTGAACATTTCCGAGAATCAGTTATCCTATATCACCAATGTAGGCGCAGGGAAAGGTCTGATCCGCTGTTCCGGAAATCTTGTGCCATTTGAGAACAGCTTCCCGAAGAACACGAAGCTGTACCGCTTGATGACGACAAAACCAGGGGAATGCTAGTAAAAAAGATATTTTTGAGGGTGCTGCTGAATGTTCTTCGGCAGCATTCTTTTGGGAAGGAGGGAATGTAAATGGAAGAAGGAAAAACAGTGGGAATCCAGGAAACGAGAGGACCGCTTCGGGAGCAGGACAGTATCCGGGCATTGCTGGAGCTTTTGGAACAACAGGGCATGGAGCAGGAAAAAGGGGATGTGATCCGCATGGCAGATCATATTGACACCATGGAAATGCAGCTCGGAACCGTCTTGAAGGAACTGGGAGAAGTGAAGAAGCAACTGGGCGTGATGCAGGAAAACAAGGTCAAACTCTTTGCGGTGAACACGATCCAGAAAGCAGAACATCAGGTGCAAACACTTCGCTTTCAGGTGGGAGAATGGAAACGAAAGTTTGTGGAACGGGCAGAACAGGCAGTGTTTGATTTTAAAGAAAAGGGAAAAGATGCCCTTGCCTCTGCGGTAAAGGGCATGCACCTTACCCAAGGCTTGCAAAAGCTGCAGTATTCTCTGCATACGGTCATGCTGTCGATGGATCAGAAGATTGACCGTCTGGGGAGCATGGCGGAGGAACTGCACGCTGCCAAAGGGCATCTGAAAAACGCATTTTTGGAAATGAACGGAAAAGATACCGCAAAGATCACAGAGCGAAATCCGGAACAGGGGATCATCTTTCAAACCCAGAAGGCGTTATTCCAATCCATGCGGAGCATCCATAAGCTGGAACAGAAAACGGAACGATTGCAGCAGCAGATCGGGAAGCTGGAAGAAAGACAAGGAAAACAGGCATCTTTAAAAGATACCTTGCAGGAGCTTCGGCAGGAAACTGCACCCCATCCGTTTGGAAAAGAAGAAAAACAGAAGGCAGCGATCCGATAAAGGAGAGTTTTCCAAAGGGAGGTGAAAGCCATGAAAGAAGAAACAACCATTACCTTTCTTGCTTCAGAGTGCGGGGAGTTCCATGGAATGGGAGAATGTATCGAATGCACATCTTTAAAAGAGGCGTTCCGGCATTACCAGAGATTTTGCAAGCGTTCCCCTCAGATGGTTCCGTCTTTGGAGTTTTCCCTGCACCATGCAGATGATCCTCTTTATAACGAAGGAGAGTATCCATTAGCAACAGGGGAGAGGGGAAAAGAGTTATTGTCCTATGTTCCCTATTATGCCAATCATCCGCTGGTGCAGGAAGCGGTAAGGGAACTGGAAAAGCTGGAAGAACAGCAAAAGAGACAAAAGAAACAGAGCAGGGAACGGTAAGAAGATACAGGGAGGTGTGTGTTTGAAAGACATCAAAGAGAAGGTACGGGATAAGAACCCGAAGATCCGCAATCCTGCCTCCCGGCTTCCCAAAGAACTGGTGCGTTCTGCCATGCTGGAAACGAAAGAGAAATCCCGGATGGCGGCAGACAAGGTGGGAAGAGAAACCGGAGAGGAGTCTCCGGTGGAATATGCCGGAAACCGGATAGAACGGGTGGAACAGCGGGCTGGAAAGGAAAGCGCTTCGGCTGCCTATCGTGGCGGAAAGAAGCTGGCAGTGAAAACTTATGAGAAGATAAAAGAGCAGAGACAAAGAGAAGCCGTTACAGCCCCGTTGGACAGCGAAACAGGAAGCGGTGGAACATCTGCCCAAACAGGACCGACAAGGGCAAAGAAAGGGCGCACAGGAGCCGGAAAGAGCATCAAGATCAAACCGGAAGCAGAGAAAACAATCAAGGAGGCCGGAAACCGGACAGTAAAAACAGCGCCCCGTATGGTGAAAGCTTCCCCGGTTTCTTTTCAAAAGGTGAAAACCCAGGCACTCTTACAAAAAAAGCAGGCATTCCAATCCATGAGGGCAGCCAGGGAAGCAAAACGGGCTGCCATGCGATCTGTCCAGACAGCCAAGCAAAGTGCCAAGACTGCAAAAACAACTGCCAGGGGATTGAAAGCCATGGCAGAAGCTGCCGCTCATGCGGTGAAGGCGGCTTTTGCAGCGTTGATGGCAGGAGGCGGTACGGTATTTGTGATCTTGATCCTCATTGTGGGGATCATTGGCGGTGCTGCGTTTATCGGGAGTTCCCAGAGCAGCGAGCCGCTGAGTGCGGAAGTCCTGGCCCATACCCCGGCGATCCAGCGGTATGCCAGTGAATTTGGAATCCCGGAATATGTCCCTGTCATTCAGGCAATCATGATGCAGGAAAGTGGCGGAAGGGGAACAGATCCCATGCAGGCCAGCGAGTGTCCGTATAATACCCAGTATCCCAATACGCCCGGTGCGATCCAGGACGCAGACTATTCCATCAAGGTGGGCGTACAGTATTATGCGGATTGTGTCCGGGAGGCCGAATGTGAAAGCCCACAGGATATGGACAAGCTAAAACTTAGTTTACAGGGCTATAATTATGGAAATGGATACATCTCATGGGCAATCTGGAATCATGGAGGCTATAGCGAGGCCAATGCGCTGCAGTTTTCCCAGGAACAGGCAGCCGCTCATGGGTGGTCAGGTTATGGCGATCCAGAGTATGTACCTCATGTGCTTCGGTATTATTCCGGCGGGGGATTGTTTGCCGGACTTTTTGGAAATGGGCAGCTCGTGACCATTGCGAAAAGCCAGTTGGGGAACGAAGGCGGCCAGAAGTTCTGGTCGTGGTGGGGATTCACAGAGCGACAAGAATGGTGTGCCTGTTTCGTGTCCTGGTGTGCAGACCAGGCAGGACTCATTCAAAGCGGTGCGGTGCCCAAGTTCTCCCTTTGTACAGATGGAAAGAATTGGTTTCAGAACCAAGGAAGATGGCAGGGGGCTGGAAGTATGCCAAGTCCCGGTGCGATCATTTTTTTTGATTGGGATCACGATGGAACGTGCGACCATGTAGGAATCGTGGAACGCTGTGACGGAACAACCGTCTATACCATAGAAGGAAACTCAGGGGATGCGGTAAGAGAGAGAAACTATGCGATCAATTCCGATTCCATTATAGGATATGGAATGGTAGTTTATTAGAAACAGGAAAATGAATGATAGATGGAATTGTAGAGTTTGAATAACAATGCTATAATAGGAAAGGAAGGCAGGGCAGATGTCCTGCCTGTTAAAATCTGAAAAGTACAATCGTAAGATTGATAAAATAGAAGAACTGGGGAGTGGAATGTTTGAAACGGGAAGAGATTTATGAATATGTGAAGAAACAATACGGAACTGTTCCAGAGTATCTATGGAAGGAATCACCGGAGAGTGCAGTGCTTCGGCATCCGAATGGAAAATGGTATGCGGTGATAATGCAGGTTGAAAAATCCAGACTAGGATTAGAAGGAGATACAAAAGTAGACATCATCGATGTGAAATGTGATCCAGATATGGTGGGACTGTTGACACAGACCTATGGATTTTTACCGGGATATCATATGAATAAGAAATACTGGATCACTATGCTGTTAGACGGAACCGTAAGTGAGGCGAAAATATTAGACTTTTTGGACATAAGTTATGATTTGATAGATGGGAATAAAGATTGATTTGTAAATAAATTTGAATGGTATGCAGAGGATGAGGAAATATGAAAGCAATAAATATATATACATATTCAAGAATACAAGAGGATATGGCTACTGAATATGAAAATATTTTGTCACAAAGATCAAAAAAATTAAATGCAAAAGTACAGGAATTTGTTGCGATAAAAACTCTTGTAGATTTGTTATTGGATATAGAGATAGATATAAAGCATTTTGAGAATTTTTTCGCTTCTTTTACAATAGAACAGATTGGAAAAGAATTTGATTTGATAAAGCTTGATAAAGATAAACTCGTTTTGAATATTGAGTTAAAAAGTGAAGATGTAGGAGTAGATGTTATTCAAAATCAGTTAGAAAAGAACCGTTATTATTTAAAACATCTAGCCTCAGATGTACGCTTATATACGTTTGTGGAATCTACAAAAGAATTATATAAATATACACCCAAAGGAGTCCAGATTGTTGAACTGGACGATTTAAAAGATACTATGGAGTTGTTTCAAAAAAGTATGGGAGAAAATATTGAATCATTATTTCAAGCAAATAATTATCTTATTTCACCTTTAAATACACCAAGTAAGTTTATGACTGGTGATTATTTTCTGACGAATCAACAGCATGATATAAAGAAAAAAATAGTTGATTTGATTTTATTAGATGATAAGGAACATATTTTAGGGATAACAGGAAAAGCGGGAACAGGAAAAACACTTTTGTTATATGACATTATAAAAGAAATTGCAAAACAAGGATTAAAATGCTGCCTAATTCATAGTGGTATTCTATGTGATGGTCACAAGAGCTTAAATATGCAATGGAAAAATGTAACTATTTTTTCTGCAAAAGAATTAAATGGTGATGGAGCTGAAAAATTAAAAAAATATCAATATATATTTGTGGATGAATCTCAAAGAATTTATATATCAGCATTTGAAAAAATAATAAAAGAAGTAGTTTCTGAATCTAAAACAGTCGTTTTTGCATATGATTATGTACAATCTTTATCCAAAACAGAAGAGAGTCGAAATATTCCAGCTAAATTAAAAGAAGTGGATGGCTTTATAGAGTATATGTTGTCGGATAAAATAAGAACGAGTAAGGAGATTGCTTCTTTCACAAGAACTATGATGAATCTGAATAATCGTGCAAGAGGATATATGGATTATTCTGATATTGACGTGCTGTTTGCAAATAACACAGAAGAGGCAATGCAGTTAATTGACTTGTATAACGAAAAAGGATATACATTTATATCCTATACACAATCAATGTATTATTCGAATTCTATTGATTTGTATCCAAATACCTATGATACACATCACGTTATAGGGCAGGAATATGATAAAGTTATGATTATGATGGATGAAAACTTTAGATATGACCGAGAGAGAAGGATACAGGGAAAGGAACATCCCAACCCAGATTTATTATTTTACAAATTATTGTATCAAGCGATTTCTCGTGCAAGAGAGAAATTGTGTGTGTTAGTAGTAGAAAATTATAAATTATTTTCTGATATTCTAAATATAAAATTCGATATGCTATCTAGATATCAGTATAAAGAGAATCGTACAAATGTAACCCTATCAGTTAAAAAGTTAAATCGATTTACAAAACAGATTAAAGATAAGCTTCCAGGGTTAGAGAAGAATGATGCGATTACAATTTCAGAAACAGTAGATATGATAAATGATGAATTGATGGGAGCTGAATTGAAGAAAAAGGTTGTACGAAATGGTCTAAAATTATTGAATCTAATACAGGAAAAATTGGAATGTGAGGAAATTTACGAATTGATATCAAATTATTGTGAGTATGTAGGAGAAGTTAGCATTCCATAAGTATATAAAAGCAGTTCTGATTCGGAAGAAAAAGTAGAACATAACGATATCTTGATGATGAAATTGGATTTCTAAGTTTAATGTTTAAAAGATGAAAGAAGATGTGTTTGTAGATGCATCTTCTTTTTTGCGTTACAAGAGATTTTTAAGATTTCAAAAAGAAAATCATAATTTTTTCGATATGTAACATTTCTAGGACATTTCTGTTGTAAAATAAAAATTAGAATTATAGCAAAATTGTCGTAAAGGATGAAAAAAATGAAACAGATTTTAATTGTAGAAGATGATGAACTTTTGAATAAAATGTTAGTTTACAACTTACAGTCAGAATCCTATGGGATTGTTTCTGTGGAAACGGTAAAAGAAGCCATGGAAGTACTAAAAGGCCAGCAGTTTGATCTGGTACTATTGGATATTAACCTTCCGGATGGAAATGGATATGCGATTGCAAAAACAATCCGGGAAAAATATAGTGATACCATTGTAATCTTTCTGACTGCTAATGATAGGGAAAGTGATGAAATCCGGGGATATGAACTTGGAGCAGTAGACTATATTACAAAACCTTTTTCAATCCATTCCCTACAGAGAAAAGTAGAAAATGTACTGCGTATGATGCGGCATCATGTATCTATGCAGGACGTCTTTGATGATGGCAGGTTGTTTTTAAATTTTGCAGAGCAGACGGCTATGCTCAACGGAAAACCATTAACCTTATCCACCTTGGAATTCCGGATGCTGAACCTGTTCTGTCAGAACCGTAATCGTGTATTAACAAGAAAACAGTTGTTGGAAAAAATATGGGACTGCACAGAAAATTATGTGGACGAGCATACGCTGACTACAACATTAAGCCGTATTCGGGGAAAGATTGAAACAAACGGAACAGTATATATCAAAACCGTATATGGCATGGGATATAAATGGACCGGAGGTGAACCTGCATGATAGGAAAGAAACTTTCTGTAAAAAGGATGTTTTTTTGGCTGACTGCCGGAATGACACTTACAATGACAGCGATCATGTTGGTCGCATTCTTTCTGATCAAAAATATTGTAGTGTTATTGGTTGGTATGGCTTTGATAGTCTGTGCAATACTGTGGATGCTTTTTATGGTACAACTGTTGGGAATGAGACTGTCAAATTTTACTTCTGAATTGTGCCAGATCCTTGATGACATGATGAATCGTAGTCAGGAACCCCAAAATGTATCAGACAGGGAGACGATTTTTGCCCGTATCCATCATCGTCTGGTACGTCTGTATAATATTTTGCAGGAAAGTAACCGGAAGGTAGAAGCAGAGAGGCAGGAATTACAGTCGTTGGTGTCAGATATTTCCCATCAGGTCAGGACACCGGTAAGCAACATGAAGATGATTGTGGATACACTTTTGACAAAACCTTTGGAAGAACAGGAGAGGAATGAGTTTCTTAAAAGTGTAAGAGGACAGATCAATAAACTGGATTTTTTAATACAGGCATTAGTCAAAACCTCCCGTTTGGAAACTGGGGTGATTCAATTAGAAAAAGAAGAGCATTTCTTATATGATACTTTGGCTCAGGCTATGAGTGGAATCTTATTTTCTGCAGAACAAAAAAAGATCCATGTATCGGTGGAATGTCCAGAGGATCTGTGCGTATCCCATGACAGTAAATGGACTGAAGAAGCGATTTTTAATCTATTGGACAATGCAGTAAAATATACCCCGACAGGTGGACATGTAAATGTGTCGGTAGCGCAATGGGAAATGTATGTGGAAATAAAAGTATCTGATACCGGAAAAGGAATTTCAGAAAGCAATCAGGCATCTATTTTCAAGAGATTTTACCGAGAAGAAGAGATTCATAATCAGCCAGGTGTTGGAATCGGTCTTTATTTGACCAGGGAAATTGTGACACAGCAGGGCGGTTATGTTACTGTGGAATCACAGGTGGGAAAGGGATCAGCATTTTCTATTTTTCTGCCAAGATAAATAAAAGACAAATATGGAGGGATTTGAATGATGTATCAAACCGTATTAATAGAAAACATTACTGCTGAAAATGTAACTGAAAAAATAAATACAAAACTCTTGGAAATGGAAAAACAAAGCTACAAACTTGTAACCATGTCATTTCTGGGAACTGAAAAAGCTGTTTTGGTTTTCAAAAAAGGATTAAAAGGCAGTTTGTTGTGATATTTTAAACAGAATTATAGTCACAGATAAAATCAAGAATAGCAGAATATCATATTTTGTATCGTTTGCAATTTTTTTGAAATGTCCGAGATTTGTAACAATTCAGGTTAAAATTCCTTGAATTTTGTTCCTTTTCTCGGACATTTCTGAGACATTTGTATTTTATAATAGAGCTATCATAAAAAAAGGCAGAAAGGAGTTTATAAAATATGAGTATTTTACAGACAATTGATTTAAAGAAATATTATGGAACAGAGCCCAATATTACAAAGGCTTTAGACGGTGTGAACTTTTCCGTAGAGGAAGGAGAATTTGTAGCGGTGGTAGGAACTTCAGGATCCGGCAAATCCACGATGCTTCATATGATGGGCGGTTTGGACACTCCTACCAGCGGAAAGGTCATTGTACGTGGAGAAGAATTGGCAAAGAAAAACGATGAAGAGCTGACGATTTTCAGGAGAAGAAATATTGGTTTCATTTTTCAAAATTATAATTTGGTTCCAATCTTGAATGTTTATGAAAATATTGTTCTCCCGGTAGAACTGGATGGAGATACGGTAGATCGGGGATTTATGGATGAGGTAGTTCATATGCTAGCTCTGGAAGATAAACTAAAGAATATGCCGAATAATCTCTCTGGAGGACAGCAGCAGAGGGTTGCAATAGCAAGAGCTCTGGTTGCTAAGCCTGCAATTGTGCTAGCTGATGAACCTACAGGGAACCTCGACTCGAAAACCAGTGCAGATGTTATGGGATTGATCAAACGGACCAGTTATGAGTTTCACCAGACGGTGGTAATGATTACACATAACAATGAGATCGCCCGACTTGCAGACCGGATTGTCCGTATTGAGGATGGTAGGATCGTGGAATAAGGAGGTGGCAGGCTATGACTTGGCCTTTTGAAAATAATACAAATGGAATTGTCAAGAATCTGGCGAAGAGAAATTTAAAAAGCGAAAAACGAAGAAATATCATGGTAGTGATTGCGGTTGCATTGGCTGCGTTTTTGGTTTGCTTATCAGGTTTAACCGCTATTTCTATTACAAAAATGAAAAAGGATCGGGTAGTTGATACTTATGAGGCAACTTATGTCAGAGTTTCTGAAGAAAACCTTGAAAAGCTAAAAGATGTCACAGAGTTTGAACGTGTAGGAGAATATTATATTGTTGGAGAAAAAGAATCTTCCAAAGGCTTTACAGGTTCTTTTGCCTATGCAAATAATGATATGATGTATATGATGCGTTCCCAAATGAAACTGACAGATGGGAATCTTCCCCAAAAAGAAAATGAAATACTTGTCAGTAAGATATGGCTTTCCAAATATTATCCTTCGGCAGGTGTTGGTGATACAGTAACTTTGGATATAAGTAGTTTTCCGGGTGATTATACGATTTCAGGAATTGTGGATGCGCCAGCAGACGATAGCAAAAATTTGTATTCGTTTATGATATCAAAAGCTGCGCTACAAAAGATGGATAGTTATAAAACAGATGGATATTTTGCATATGTCCATTTGAAAAATGCAGAAAATATGCCAGAAGAGACTTCAAAAGCATTTTTTGCACAAATTGCAGAAAAAAATCAGCTTAGGAGTGTTAGATTCCATAGCGAATTTTTTCAAGATATGAAAACAGACTGGAGTCAGGTTATGATCGTACTTGGCTTAGCAGGTATTATTGGTCTTGGTGCCTGGGTTGTGATTCAGAGTATTTTCCGTATTTCGATTAACGATAAAATAAAAAGTTACGGACAGCTTCGGACCATTGGCGCTACTAAAAAACAGATTAAACGGATTGTAAAAAAAGAGAGAAATCAGCTTGGAGTTCTTGGAAGTATTATAGGAATGATACTAGGTGTAATCCTTTCTCTTGTTATTTTCCCAAAAGGATTTTCAGTTAGCGGATATTTAGGATGTATCCTACTGACAATCGTATTTTGTTGGATAACTATATGTATAGCTGTTCATAAACCAATAAAATTAGCAGCCCAAATATCACCGATTGAAGCAGTTCGATTTAGGATAGAACAAAAAAGCAAAATCCATATACGCAAAAAGAATAAAAAATTAACTCCTGTGTCTATGGGAATGATGAATTTTAAGAGGGATTGGAAAAAAACTTTTAGTATTATATTTTCATTGAGCTTAAGTGGTATTTTACTTTTAGTTATCAGCTCACTTTGTCTTGTGCAATCTCCGGAAAGGTATGCGAGACAGTTTTTTCCGAATGGAGATTATCGCGTATTTTTAAACTTTGAAGGAGAACATATAGACATATTAAAGAACGGTAATCCTTTAGATGAGCAATTGAAAGAGGAGATATTGTCGATAGATGGAGTGAGTGATATTATCGCAACCAGAAAATCTGCAACATTTGAGGCGGGCTATAATAACTTTAGAGGACGGGGCCATTGCGATATGATCACACCAGAAAATTATGAAACAATAGAAAAAGCCCTTGTTGAAGGTGATATGCCAAAGGATGCTCATGAGATATTGATAAAAAACGAGTATAAAGATTTTGGAGAAACGGTGAAACCTGGAATGGAGATAAATTTGTCTTTTGGAGAGAAAAGCATTCCAGTAAGAATATCTGGTATTTTTGATTCAAATAAAACAGTAATGAACTTTGGGCGGGCAGGTTATGGATTTGATGGTGGCATGATGTATGCAGAAGAAGCATTGTTTCATGAACTTCTGCCAGATGTTGAGAACTTTGATTATGCCTGGGATATCGTATATGACAAAGCAAGTAAGAAGAATGTAGAGCAGTCCTTGGAAAGTATTATTGCAATAAATTCGGAGCTCTATCTGTCAAAATTTTCAGATGATGTGGCATGGGTGGAAAAACAGAATATTCTTTATAATATTGGTGAAGCCCTTTCATGGCTGATTTTCATATTCGGAGTTATTAATCTTACTAATATGACATTATCCAACCAATTGGCGCGTAGGCAAGAAAATAGTGTGCTACGTTCCGTAGGATTAACATCAAAGCAGCTTGCAGCAATGACGGTATATGAAGGGGTGGGGTATGTTGTATGTAGTATCCTTATAAGTCTGGCAATAGGTTTGCCAATTTCTATTTTTGCTTGTTATAAACTCAGTATTGGAACTTATGGTAAAAAAATTGTTCCATATGCATTCCCATTACAAGAAATGCTAATCTATATTTTGGTGATTATTGGAATGGAACTGTTCTTGTCTATATGGACAATCCGCAGACAGAAAAAACAATCCCTGATTGAACAAATGCGTGCAATGGAATAAGAGAAAAATGCTTTTGCTGAAAAGTGTGGAACATTTTGGCAAAAGCATTTTTTTATGGAAAACATTTTTTCCTGAAAGAAAATAGGATATAATCAATCTATGTTTTGAAATGATATTATCAGAAAGACTGTATTTAGGACATTTCTGTAACATTTGAGGGTTAAAATAGCGACAAGTTTAGAAGATGGGAAAGGAAGAATCTGGATTGAGGAAAATTTTAATTGTAGAAGATGATAAAGTACTAAATAAAACACTGGCTTATAATCTTACTGCGGATGGTTATGAAGTAACTTCTGCATACAGTTTTCTGGATGCAGTAGAACGATTGAAAGGGAGTGAATTTGATATTGCTCTGTTGGATATTAATCTGCCGGATGGAAACGGTCTGCATTTATGTGATGAAATCAGAGGAAGAGGGCAGCATACCTATATTATGTTTATCACAGCAAATGATAAAGAAGGCGATATGCTGAAAGGCTATGAAGCCGGATGCACAGATTATATTACAAAACCATTTTCGGTGATGGTTCTCTGCAAAAAGGTAGCCGCTGTTTTTGCAAATCTGGAATTGCGGACACCAAAGCATGATGTATTTGAGGATGAAGTTTTGAAAATTGACTTTTCCGAGCAGAGTGCGGTTTTGGAAGGAAAAGTGATAGATTTTACACCAAAAGAATACCGTACCTTATTTTTATTTGTAAAAAATCCGCACATTATATTAACAAAGCGGCAACTGATTGAGAAACTGTGGGATATTGATGGGGATTTTGTAGATGAGCATACGCTTACTACCATCATCAGCCGGATTCGCAAAAAGATTGAAACAGATGAGCGAAAATATATTAAAACTGCTTATGGAATGGGGTATCAATGGATAGGCGGTGAATCACGATGAAATTACAGAATTTATCCACTAGAGCTTTTCTGCGGCTGATCGTTGGAGGTGCTTCGATGACATCGATTCTTTTGTTGTTCATCCTTTATGCCTTCACAAAAGATATAAGGATGATACTTGGTGGTTTCAGCGTGATGATCCTTCTGTTTCTATGGGGTGCAGTCTTTTTGCATTATTTCCAGAAGAAACTATCGGTATTTACAGATGGACTATGCCGAACATTAGATGAAATGATGGACAGTACCGTTCGTCCGCAAATAAATTATGAAGCAGAAACACTGTTAGCACGCATCAGCCATCGTCTGGAAAGATTGTATCATGTAATGCAGGAAACCCGGCATAAAGTAGAAGAAGAAAAAGCAGAATTACAGTCTTTGGTATCTGATATTTCGCATCAGACCAAAACACCGATAGCAAATCTAAAAATGCTCAATGACACGATGTTGACCAGAAGAATTACTGATGAGACACGTAAGGAATTTTTACATGCTACTGCCAGTCAGTTAGATAAATTGGACTTTTTGATTCAGGGAATGGTGAAAACATCACGATTGGAAACTGGTGTGATTACCTTGGAAAAGAAAGAAACAGCCATTGCGGATACACTTGTAGATGCGATAAATGGGGTTCTTGCTCCTATGGAAAGAAAGCATCTTCATTTATCCGTAAATTGTCCTGAAAATTTAACGGTTGCACATGACAGCCGCTGGACCTCAGAAGCATTGTTTAATCTTTTAGACAATGCAGTAAAATATACTCCGGAAGGCGGTGACATTCACGTAACAGTACAGGACTGGGAGATGTATTTGGAAATTGCCGTAACGGATACGGGAAGAGGCATTCCGGAAAGTGTCCAGGCAACAATTTTCAAACGATTTTATCGGGAAGAAGCTGTACATGATGTGGATGGGATTGGAATAGGATTATACCTTGCACGTGAGATTATCACTATGCAAGGTGGCTATATTACAGTTGAATCAGAGGTGAGAAAAGGCTCAACTTTCTCTATATTTCTTCCTCAAAGATAATGAAGCGGCGGTCTGTTTACTCAGACTGCCTTTTTTGAAAAATATTTTAGAAAAAAAGAATTTTAGGACATTTCTGCAACATTTGACCTTTACCATATACTCATCAAACAAAGAAAGGAAGTAGTGATTATGACAATTTTACAGACAAAGGATTTAAAAAAATATTATGGCACAGAACCTAATATAACTCGTGCTTTAGATGGTGTAAATTTTTCTGTTGAGCAAGGAGAATTTGTAGCAGTAGTAGGGACTTCAGGTTCCGGAAAATCCACGTTGCTTCACATGATGGGAGGATTGGATACTCCAACATCAGGAAGTGTAGTTGTAGCAGAAAAGGAACTGGCTAAAATGAATGATGAACAACTTACTATTTTTCGCAGGAGGAATATCGGTTTTATCTTCCAAAATTACAATCTGGTTCCGATTTTAAATGTCTATGAAAACATTGTTCTTCCGGTAGAGCTAGATGGAGATACCGTAGATCAGAAATTTATGGATGAAGTTGTTACTATGCTGGGATTGGAAGATAAGCTGAAAAGTATGCCAAATAATCTTTCAGGTGGTCAGCAGCAGAGAGTGGCGATTGCAAGAGCCTTGGTTGCTAAACCTGCAATTGTGTTGGCCGATGAACCTACAGGTAACCTTGACTCTAAAACTAGTGCGGATGTTTTAGGACTGCTTCAGAGAACCAGTAGAGAGTTCGATCAGACATTGGTAATGATTACACATAACAATGCTATTGCACAGCTTGCTGATCGCATTGTGAGGATTGAAGATGGAAAAATAGTAGGATAGGGGTTGATTTATATGACGTTACCTTTTGAAAATGATACAACAGAAATAATTCGTAAAATCGTTTCTGCACAATTAAAACATGATAAATTAAAAAAATATCTCTCTATTTTTGCAATTTCTCTTGCGACATTTTTAATGACAGCAGTATTATTGCTCGTTTCAGGGATCATAGAAGTGAATACAAATGGTGGAAACAGTATTACAGGTTCTTATCATGCCCTTGTTTCTGGTCTTACAAAACAACAATATGAAAAATTATCTGCGGATGAACGAATAGAAAAATTAGGATTTAATGCATTAATAAAAAGTGCTTCTTACGATGGTTTACAATTAAATATTTCTTGTTCCAATGAAGATAGTTTAGTGTTAAATGGATTATCTGTTTCTGAAGGGAACATGCCACAGAAGAAAAATGAAATTTTAGTTGAAAAAGATTATCTGTCAAAACAGGGGATTGATGCGAAAATTGGCGATAAAATTGTTTTGCCGGGAGAAAACAATCAAGAAAGACAAGAGTTTGTTATTTCCGGTTATATAAAAACTTCTGCGAAGGGAACAGACCGTTCTTTGTATGCAGCTATTGTTTCTATGGAATATTTTCTTGACATAGATGGTTGGAATACCTTATCGCCAATGGCAATGTTTCGTTTAAAATCCCAATATGCCTCTGAAAGTGAACAGATTCAAAATGAGATTACAAAGATCTGTAAAGAAGCGGGTATTTTGCAGTCACCATCTATCAATCATGCTTATTTGGAACTAAGCCAGCCATCTGTTTTATTGGTGATAGCAGGAATTGCCGGATTAGCCATTGTTATTATGGCAGGAATTTTGGTTATTTACTGCATATTTTATATCTCTATTATCAATTCTATTCGTGAATATGGTCAGCTTCGTACCATAGGCATGACAGAAAAACAGATTAAAAGATTAGTGTACAAAGAAGGAACTTTTTTATCCTTGATAGCAATACCGATAGGTCTTATAGTGGGAACATTTTTATCGTACTTTTTGGTTCCGCAGGGATTCCAATTTAAAAATTTACTTTGGGCGTATCCTATTGTTATATTGTTTTCTTATATGACAGTACGGTTATCTATTAGAAAACCAGCAGTTATTGCAGCAAGCGTATCTCCGATAGAGGCGTATCGATATGAGACGGGCTCAAATTATGGGGATAAGCATAAAGGAAAAAAGATAACTCCTATTTCATTGGCGAAAGAGCAGATTATACGAGATAAGAAAAAGAATGTTCTAACGATTACATCTCTGGTTTTAACAGGAGTATTGTTGTTTGGAGCCTCTTCGATACTTTCCTCTATTAACGCAAGGGATATGGCATTGTCTGGATTTTCATTAGGACAATTTTATATTCGAATACAGGATCAGGAATTAAGAGAAAATGCTTTAGAAACTGTTGAAAGCAGTAGTCCATTTACAGAAGAATCATATATCGCTCTCAGTCAAGTGAGTGGTGTAAAACAAATAACAACAATTACCAATCTTCCGGTGTCTAATGACTTAAATGCAAAAGAATCAAATGGGGCAATTGTTGGATTTGACGAAACCGATATGGATTTAATCAGAGAATGTAATTTAGGTAAATCTATTCCAGAATATCAAGAAATAACATCTCAAAATCAGATTATTATTGGACGTCCAAGTGATTTTGAAGAATATTTTGGAATACAGCCGGAAGTTGGAAATTCTATAAATTTGAAAGTGTTTGACGGAACAGAGACAAAAGAGATGGAGTTCTCAATTGCCGCCGTATTGGATGAAAGTAAAATCGGAAATAATGGAGATAAAATTGATATGCTGTTACTTCCAAATGATTCTATGAAAAAAATCACCTCATCTAATATGACATATCAGTGGGTAATTTGTGTGGATGAAAAGATGGAGCAACAAGCAGAAAAAGAAATTAGACAGATTCTTGTGGCAAATCCACGATTAGCTGTTACTACATTATCTAGCGCTATTGCCCAAAATGAGAATTTCTTACAAGGAATGATTTTGGCACTTGCTGTAATTATTGGATTTATCAGTTGCTTTGCAATTATGAATTTACTAAACACCATTTTTACCGGTGTGATTGTTAGGCAAAAAGAATTTGCTCTCATGCGTTCCGTAGGAATGACACAAAAACAGCTTACAACCATGGTATGTTGTGAAGGGTTGCTTATTGTTTCTATCGGATTGATTTTGTCTTTGATTGTTGGTGGTTTTATCGGTTATCTTCTTTGCACTTTATTAAAAAATGGATTGATGACGTACTTAAATTATCAGTTTCCATTTAGTGTGACGTTGTTTTATTGTGCGCTAGTTGTGATTTGTTCTTTGTTGGTATCAGAGATTGCGTTAAGGCATCAAAAAAATATGTCTCTTATTGAACTTTTAAGGAGGTGACACATATGACGCTGCCTTTTGAAAATGATACAAAAACCATAATAAAGCGTATTTCAAGCAGGAATATATCAGCAAATCGAAAAAGAAATATCTTTATTATTATTACGATTACACTTGCGAGTACATTATTATCTGCAATTACCCTTTATGGATTTGGAATTACACAGAAAACAAAAAATCTAAATAAAAAAACAGCACAGATTGTATATCATGCAATTTCAGAAAAAGAGGGTTCGGAATTATACAAAGAAAAAGAGATCGCGTGGATTGGAGAATTTTTCAATGCATTTTCTGAAGAAATAAACCATTCAACCGTAAATTTTACTTACGCAAATGCAGATATGCTAAAATCTCAAAGTATGCCTTATTCGGGAAAGTTACCAACTGCGGAAGATGAAATTGTAGTACAGGAATCTTTTTTGGACAGCTTGGGGTATTCAACTGAATTAGGACAGACAATTAAAATACCATTTTCTGACGGGATGAATCATGATTTCAGGTTGACAGGAATCTTAAATGTTAAAACCGGAGATATTGGACGATATACAGCTATTATATCGAAAGAATTAGTGAAACAACAGTATGGAAATAATACAGTTATAGATTATTACCTTGGATTAAAAGACGCTCAAAACATGAGCGAAGAAGATGCTACGGAATATGCAGACACTCTTGCAAAACAATTACACATCCCCGATGATAATGTGATTGTTCGATCCACTTATTTTAATGTGAAGAGCGAAAATTCTGGAAGTGAAATGCTATTTTATTTCGTGATTGGATTTGTAACCTTTATTGGCTCCGGCATTGTGATCTATTCCATTTTTTATATTTCCGTTGCAAGCAATATACGTAACTATGGGCAGCTTCGCACGATTGGAACAACGAAACGGCAGATTAAAAAAATGGTTTACCGAGAAGGGAAGTTACTTGCTGCTGCTGGTATTTCTATTGGTTTGATTATAGGTAATGTAATCGGATATTTTCTGATTCCGGAAGGCTGGTACTGGCTGACTTCCTTATGTGTGACGATTGCGTGTGGGCTCTTTGCTTTTACAATGGTAATGCTCTCTATTCATACTCCTGTAAAAAAGGCTGCCGCAGTATCTCCAATGGAGGCTCTTCGATATTCGGATTATAAAGGAAAGTCGAAAGAAAGTTCGGCGCTGTACCGAAAAATAACGCCTGCATCACTTGCTAAAATGAATTTGTCCAGGCAAAAAACTAAATCTATATTAACCATATTTTCACTCGCATTTGGAGGCGTGTTAGTTGTATTGATTTCAACGATATTAGTTTCCTATGATGGAGTTGCAGAAGCGCGTGGGGAGGAGTTTTCAAAAGGCGAATTTAATATTAACCTTAATGCTAATCAATCCTTTGATACTGCAAAAGTTTCGTTGACTAAATTACAACAAAAAAATATGCTGAATGACAATTTTGTGAAAACAATCGAAGCTATCGATGGTGTTACCGGAATCAAGCGGTGGTATTATACGGACGCAGAATATCGTGTAAATGGAATTTCTGAAGATTGGATTCAGGGATTTAGTCAAGATGAACAATCTGATTTAGAAAAAAATCTCATAAAAGGAACTGCTGATTATGATGAATTGATTGCGGACAATGGAATTATCCTATTACAAGAACGTGCAGATCTCAATGGAATGGATGTTGCTTTAGGTGATACAGTAGAAGTTGATTACGAAAATGTATCCGGTGATATTATGACGAAAACTTATACTGTGAAAGGCATAGTAAGCGATTATAATTATACGGGATTCGATAAATGTTTTACTCTCCCGGAACAACTTATAAATGAGGGAACCGGGATGGATTGCACAGGTACTATTTCCGTAATTACAGACAAAGATAAATTCGATACAATTGAAACTTCATTAAATCAGCTGATAGATAAAAACAGTGATTTGGTTATGGATACCATAGAAGAAAGCGTAAATTATTATAATAGAAATCAGCAACTAGTTTTCGGTGCATTTCTGATAGTAGCTATCATTGTTGTGTGTTTTTCGCTGATCAATCTCGTAAATACAACCATTACAAATTTTTTGTCTCGGAAGCAGGAAATTGGAATGTTACAGGCGATTGGTTTAAGCAAAAAACAACTCATCAGAATGCTTTGCTATGAGGGCATGATTTATTCACTCTTTGCTGTGCTTGTAACAGTGAGTTTAGGAGTTGGACTTGGAATTTTATGTATTCAGATCATGCGGTCATTAAATCCATATTTTTTCTATTCATTCCCATGGCCGGTTGTATTGATATATTCGGCTGTTCTGTTGGCTGTTCAGTTGATATTAATTGCATATACAACGGGAAATTTGAAAAAACAATCTCTTGTTGACCAAATCAGAACAATGGAATAAAACGAATTGGAGCAGGGAAACTTGCTCCAATTTTAGCTGTATTATGTTATAATGCAGTTTAGGAGGATTGTTATGAATACAGAAATTTTAATTATTGAAGATGATCCAGTGATCCGTAAAGAACTGCAAACAGTACTGGAGGGAAATAAATATCACACATCTGTTATTGAAGATTTTTCTGATGTAACAGAACAAGTGCGAAAAATAAATCCACATCTGATTTTATTGGATATTAAATTGCCGCAAGAAAATGGGTTTACCATTTGTTCTGGCATTCGGAGTTTTTCACAGGCTCCGATTATCTTTGTTACCAGCTGCAATACGGATATGGATGAACTGAACAGTATTATGCTTGGAGGAGATGCCTTTATTACAAAGCCCTATCACACAGCCATTTTACTTGCAAAAATTGCTTCCTTGCTGAAGCGTGCTTATCCTGATACACAAAGCAGACATCTGACTTATCAAGGAGTTTCTTTATCTTTAGAGACTGGAACAATCGAAGCGGAAGGAAAGCAAACAGAACTCACAAAAAATGAACTGAAGATTATGTACTATCTATTTGAACATGCCGGAACCATTTGCACAAGAGCAGATCTGATTGAATATTTATGGGACAATCAGCTCTATGTAGATGATAATGCATTAAGTGTAAATATTGGACGTATCAGAGAAAAATTATCAAAGATTGGCGTTAAAGACTTTATTAAAACAAAACACCGTCAGGGGTACACATTATGAATGGAAAACAGTA
>OHHV01000311.1_pt1 | contig 22323 bp, 17 predicted proteins | sample 1568141 | NCBI WGS metagenome assembly OHHV01 (sample SAMEA3879589, study PRJEB24766) | human gut metagenome | biome: human-associated habitat; feature: feces | place: USA | collected 1985/1987
GCAATGACCGCAACTTCCGCACCGACACCACTTCTGGCGTCAGATTTTACAGATGGAGGAGATTTCGTATCTGAGTCTCCGGCAGCGGAAGCGGACACCACAGAGGAAGCTGCTGTAGAGGCAGATGGCTTCGGAGATGAAGCCGCAGTGGCAGCTGTTACAGAGGATGGCTTCGGTGACAGTGAGGCAGTTGCAGACGCAGAAGAGAGCGGAAGCACCGACGAGGTTGCTGCTTTTGATGCAGAGGCACCTGGCAAGATCGGACATGTTGCATTTGATGAGGAGGATAAGAATGTTCTTACCTGGTATGCAGACCAGAAGGCAGATGAATACCAGATCCGTGTAACAGACGGAGAGTACACTTACCGCTACTATTATAATGCAAGCGAGCCAGAGACCGGTTATCCGTCCACAGTCAACTTAAGCTATAGTCTTACAAATCTTACCATGCAGCCGTTTAAGGTTGGCGCAGAAGGAAACCTTGTATACAAACCAGATGGTAAAGACGGATATATTGCAGGCCTTGAGAATGGCAAGACATATAAAGTTTCCGTTCGCGCCGTAAACCGTAACAGTGCAGATGGAACTGTTGCATATGGTGAATGGTCTGATGCAGTAGATTATACCTACGCAAAGAAGGTCGCTGAGCCGAAGAGCGTGACAATTTATGCAGCTGAAAGAAAGAATCAGATCCAGGTATCCGGCGAGGACCAGAACCTTGAGGTTTCTATTAAGGATGAAGCTGGAAATGAATATTATTCTTATGCATACGGAGCAAAGGAACCCTCCTATGTAACTACTTCAGGTAACTGGCTCAATTTCTATGAGAATTACGGTTATCTGCTTAAAAAGAACGACACCACAGGTCTTTATGAAGTCGCTTCTGATGCAGACGGAAAATATATCGGTGCTTTCCAGAAAGGCAAGAAATATACCGTTAAAGTCCGTGCATACACAGGCTCCGGCGATGAGAAGAAAGTAGGCGACTGGTCCAATGAGCTGGTTGTAGAAGCAGACGACAGCGGCAGTCTTGTACCTGAGAAGACCGGTAACTTCAAATACAACGATGAATATGAATACGTAAGCTGGAATCCTATCCAGAATACATATGTGTCCCAGTACGAAGTTGAGGTAGATGGAAAAGTTGCCTTTACAACAGATTACAATTATTCCTATCCAAACTTCTATTTAGGAAGAACCTACGGAGAGTTCAAATTTGAAAGAGGTAAAACCTATACCATCCGTGTCCGCGGAATTAATTACAGATATGAGAATGGTGCAAACAAGAAGCAGGAAGGTGAATGGTCTGACGCTTATACAGTAACTTATAAAGCTGTAGATACAAGCCTGAAGAAAATCTCCGGTGTAACAGCATCTTCTTATGTTCTCAGCTGGAATCCGGATAAGAATGCAGACAGCTATGAGATTAAGATTACAGACGAAGCTGGACGTGAGTACTTTGAGTCACTGGCATCCGATCGGAAGAGTGGCAGGTATACCAGAGTAAGCGGCACCAGATATTCCTTTGATGAGTCTGATTATAGAACTTATACAAGCGTAGACGGAGTTCTGGAACCTGTTATTTATCCGGCTACCGGTCAGCCTGTTTATGCATTTGAAGACGGAAAGACCTATAATCTTTCTGTTCGTGCCGTTAAGATCGGAGAGGATGGTAAGGAAGTATACGGAGACTGGTCCAATGCATTTGCATACAAAGTAACCGCTTCAGATGCAGGTACCAGTGAGAAGCCTGCAGCTGTTTCCGGTGTAAATGTAAACACAGAGGCTAGTGAGCCAACCTTGCGTTGGAACGCACTTGACAATGTAAACCGCTATGAAATCCTTGTAAAAGATTCTGCCGGCCGTGAATACGTGAGCTCAGCTTCTCTGAAGGATGACGGAACTGTTGATAAGACCTACTACAGCGTCGGACGCGGTAATTTCCCAAGTGTTTCCCTGTCAGAGCTTAAAGATGAAGATCTGTATACATATACAACAGATCCTAAGGTTTCATTTGACCGTGTAAGAGATGAGAATGGCGATCCGATCAAGGCAATGGCTCCTGGAGAATCCTATACTTTCCAGGTACGTGCAGTACGCACTTATACCGTTGATATAGACGGAAAGAAAGTCACAAAGACCGTAGAAGGCGACTGGTCAGCACCGTCCGCTGCATTTACAGTAGATGCTCTTCAGCCGATCACAGATCTTCAGTATGTGAAAGCTGACGACAATTACTATTATTTCACATACAGTGCAAAGGTTGATTTAGACAGCGTATGGTATCAGATCGCAACAGGCACAGAATTTACTACTGCAACTATGGTAAGTGACTGGAGCAGCTTCTATTATGATGGCTCAGCTGGTTCCGCGAAACTGAAGATCAGCAAAAACAACAGTAATCTGGAAGCAGGAAAAACCTATTATGTTCGTGCAGTGAGCAGTGCAGACAGACCGGAAGAGGAAGAGGTTGCAAAACTGAAACCTGCAGCAGTCTCCTTCACTACAGATGCAGAAAAGGCACCTAAGAATGTAACTGGCTTAGAGATGTATAAAGAATCTGAAAACAGCTTCGAATTCCGTTTTGATGCTGTTCTGGAAGATGGCGACTCTTATGAGCTCCAGTACACTGATAAGGCACAGCCTTCCGAAGAGGACTGGGTAACAGCTTCTTCCAGTGGTTACTATGATGAAGATGAAGATGAGTACTATGAGGATGATGATGCACTTACATTGAGAAAATCCTTATTAAAAGAAGGAGCAACCTATGTAAGAGTTGTCGCTTATGTAAAAGACAAGAGCGGAAACAAGAAATACGGTACTCCTTCCAATGTAGTAGCTGTCAATGTCTCCAAAGCCACTTCAGCGATCAGCAACTTGAAGCTGGTTGAGAAAACACCGGATGGTTATGTATTCTCCTATGACGGAACTGTAAGAAAAGAAGAAGATGTAGAATTCTGGTATTCCGAATCACCTGAATTTGTAAATGATTACAAGGTTACAGATTGTATTTCTGGTGAGAATAATAAGGCAACACTTTACTTTGAATCACTTACACCAGGCAAGACCTATTATGTGCGTGCCCGTGTAAAAAATGATAAGGCAGCTACACTTGCACAGAAATACAGTGCATACACAAATACAGCATCATTTAACGCTGGTATGCCGAATATATCTGTAACAAATGTTATCACAGCTAAGACCGTTACCTTAAAGATGAGCGCTGAAAGCGGATCAGAAAGCTGGCTTACCGGCTATCAGATCCAGAGAAAGAATGGCAAGAAATATAAAACAATTGCCAAAACTACAGACAGCGTTTATAAGAACACCAAACTGAAAGCAGATACTACCTATACTTACAGAGTAAGACCATATTATTATGATTCCGAAACAGGCAAGACCACTTATGGAGCATGGGCTTATAATAAGGTTACTACCTGGGGCGGTGCGCTGAAGCTGAAAGCAACACCTAAGAGCACAACTTCTGTAAAACTGTCCTGGACCAAGATCAAAGGTGCTAAGGGATATGAGATTTACAGATGTGAAGGATCTTCTATTGGAGATACTGTAGCAGCTGGCATGACCAACAATTTTGCTAAGTATAAACTGATCAAGACTACAAGTGCAAAGGCTTCCAGTTATACAGACAAGAAGCTTCAGAGCGGTATGGATTATTACTATCTTGTAAGAGCATACAAGACTGTAGGAAACAGCAAGTATTACATTGATGAAGGTGTATATGCAAATCTTAGCTTCGAGATGACTACCGTTAACAGAATTTCTTATGCAAACGGTAAGATGAAGTTAAGCTGGCAGCCGGTATATGCAGGAAAGGGTTATCTGGTTGAGAAGAGAAATGAAGAGACTGGTGCATGGGAAACCTATAAGACACTGAAAGCTTCCACATCTTCCATTACATTCCCGGCAGCAGATACGGAAACAACCTATCGTGTACGTGCATACAAAGGACAGGAATACAGCAATGAAATCAGCGCAACAGTTATCCCTGTTATAGCAACTCCTGGCAATGTAAAAGCGGTTGCAAACAAAGCAGATGGAAGTATTACTGTAACATGGAATCCGGTAGCAGGTGCTGATTATTATCGTGTATACAGAACCACCTCTTCCTGGAACAGATATAACAAAGACAGCAATTCTTACAGCTATAATTACGGTTCCAGTGCAGCCGTTCCGAATTATGTTGCTGATTCCACAACAGTCAGCGGATATAAATTTGTTAGTGAACTGAAGGAAACGACTATTACAGATCGCGAGATCAAGTACACCTATAATGGTGCAACAAGCACAGAGTACAAAGGACCGAAAGCAGGAGTAAAATATTACTATTATGTAGTTGCTTACAAGAATGGCAAGTCCTATGAGTACAAAGATTCTGCTGACGCAACATACACAAGCGGTGCAAGCAAATCTGCAAGTGCTATGGTTTCCACAGCACAGATCGCGAAGCCAACCAGTCCGAAAGCGAAAGCAACAAAGGGCAAGATCACTGTCAGCTGGAAGAAAGTAACAGGAGCTACCGGATATCAGGTATACCGTTCCACTAAGAAAGGTTCCGGATACAAACTGGTAGGAACTATTACAAAAGGCTCCACAGTGAAATACGTTGACAAGAGCTCCAAGAAGGCTGGAACCAAGTATTATTACAAAGTACGCGCCGTTGGAAACAATGAAGCAGGTGTTCCAATCTATTCTTCTTACAGCACACCGAAATATGCGAAAGCAAAATAAATAAAGTGTAATAAAATCCCCCTCCTGTCTGACAGGAGGGGGATTTTTGGTTACCCGGATGTAAAAACTAATGCAACTATTCGAATGCAGATATAAGAAAAGAAGACCCGTATCACAGACCTTCTTTAATAAGCTTACCATCCTTTAAATGCAGAATTCGCTGATTGCTGCTTCCTCTGAACTGAAGGGAGAGGTTTTTCAATTCCTGAATAAACTCTCCATCTACCAGAACGTCGATGCAGGAGAGCATCCGGTCTGTAAAAGGAGTGTAGATCTTACCTCCGGGAACCATATCTTTGTCAAAAAGATATCCACTGTAACACCAGATGGATTTATCCGGAAAGGTACGTCTGATCTCTTCCAGAAGCTCTGTAAGAACAGGCTGATTCTCTGGCTCAAATGGCTCGCCGCCGAGTAAGGAGAAGCCCTCTATATAAGACGGAGCAAGCAACTCCAGAAGCTTATCCTGAGTCTCCCGGGTAAATGGCTTACCGTAGTTAAAATCCCACGTAGGTGCGTTAAAACAGCCCTTACAGTGGTGCCTGCAGCCGGATACGAACAGGCTTACACGCACGCCTGTGCCGTCTGCAATGTCGTAGGATTTGATGTTTCCGTAGTTCATAACTGATTCCTCTTTTCCTTCTGTGCCTGATAATCAAATGCACACATCTTGCAGAAAGCCTTTTTCAAACAAGATTCAGGACTTTCATAGTAAAATACCATTATGCAAAAAAATCCGGACAGAAATCAAAATTATGAAATTCAGAAAACTGTCCGGAGTGTTATTGTTCAGTGGTAACGTTATATAAGGTTCTGTAAACGTAGAAAACCCGGGAACCATTACTTATTACAGATGTAATACACGATCCTTGATCTCCTGGGTACGTCCCTGGTTCCAGAACTGGGTACCGATGTATCCGCAGGTTCTTCTGGCAACGCTCATCTTATCCTGATTGCGGTTACCGCAGTTCGGGCATTCCCAGATCAGCTTGCCATTCTCGTCTTCTTTGATCTGGATCTCTCCGTCATATCCGCAGACATCACAGAAATCACTCTTGGTATTCAGCTCTGCATACATGATGTTATCATAGATAAACTTCATAACAGAGAGAACTGCCGGGATATTCTGCTTCATATTCGGAACTTCCACGTAGCTGATGGCTCCTCCTGGAGAAAGCTTCTGGAATTCAGATTCGAATTTCAGCTTGGAGAATGCGTCAATCTCCTCAGTAACGTGAACGTGATAGCTGTTTGTAATATAATTCTTATCCGTAACTCCTGGAATGATGCCAAAACGCTTCTGAAGACATTTGGAAAATTTGTATGTGGTGGATTCCATCGGAGTGCCATATACAGAGTAGCTGATGTTCTCAGCTGCCTTCCACTGGGCACATTTGTCATTAAGGCGCTGCATAACCTTCAGCGCAAACGGACGAACCTCAGGGTCTGTATGAGGCTTGCCGTACATTCTCATGCACATCTCATGGAGACCTGCATATCCAAGTGAGATCGTAGAATAACCGTCATAAAGAAGCTTGTCAATGGTCTCACCCTTCTTAAGCCGTGCAAGAGCACCATACTGCCACAGGATCGGGGCAACATCGGAAACTGTGCCAAGAAGACGCTCATGTCTGCAGCGGAGTGCTCTGTGGCAAAGCTCCAAGCGCTCCTCCAGAATCTCCCAGAACTTATCAAAATCGCCGTCTGAGGAGCAGGCTACATCTACAAGGTTAATGGTAACAACACCCTGGTTAAAACGGCCGTAGAACTTGTAGGAACCGTCCGGGTTCTTCTGCTTCTCCTCAACGGTAAGGAAAGAACGGCATCCCATGCAGGTGTAAACATTGCCATTTTTTAACTGGCGCATGATCTTGGCTGAGATGTAATCCGGAACCATACGTTTGGCAGTACATTTCGCTGCAAGCTCTGTGAGATACCAGTATTTGGAATCCTCGTGGATATTATCCTCATCCAGCACATAGATCAGCTTCGGGAATGCAGGTGTGATCCACGCACCACGCTCGTTCTTAACACCCTGCATACGCTGCTTCATGACTTCCTCGATGATCAGTGCAAGGTCATCACGGGTGCGTCCCTCTGGAACTTCATCGAGATACATGAAAATCGTTACAAATGGTGCCTGTCCATTACAGGTCATAAGAGTGATCAGCTGGTACTGGATCGTCTGGATACCACTCTGGATCTCATCCTTCAGTCTGCGTTCCGATACCTTCTGGATGATCTCATCATCAAGAGGCTCACCACAGGCCTTACGTTCCTCGATTACCTTGTTGCGGATCTTCTGGCGGCTGATGTCTACAAAAGGAGCCAGATGGGCGAGAGAGAAAGACTGTCCGCCGTACTGATTGCTGGCTACCTGTGCAACGATCTGTGTGGTAACATTACATGCGGTAAAGAAGCTGTGAGGCTTCTCAATTAGTGTCTGGCTGATAACCGTGCCATTCTGGAGCATATCCTGCAGATTGATCAGGTCACAGTTGTGCTCACGCTGTGCGTAGTAATCGGAATCATGGAAATGAATGATTCCCTCGTCGTGAGCCTTTACGATCTCCTCAGGAAGAAGAACACGCATGGTCAGGTCCTTGCTGACCTCGCCTGCCATGTAATCACGCTGGGTAGAGTTAATAGTAGGGTTCTTATTGGAGTTCTCCTGCTTGGCATTCTCATTAATCTGGTCAAGAAGAGCAAGGATGCTGTCGTCTGTGGTATTGGACTTGCGGGTAAGCTCTCTCTTGTAGCGATAGCGCACATACTTCTGTGCGACTTCATAACCGCGCATTTCCATAATGCCGGTCTCTACCATATCCTGAATATCTTCCACATTGACAGCGTGGGAGGATTCAAGGGCACGGGTGGCGATCATATCAGCAAGCGCAGTAATCTGGTAATGACTCAGCCTGTGAAGCTTGGGAACCTCCTTATTCGCTTTTTCAACGGCGTTGATGATCTTCGCCTTATCAAAAATAACTTCCACGCCATTTCGTTTAATGACGTTTGCATTGACCTCAGTACTCATTCTTTCAAATCCCTCCATATATTGTGTTTAAATCTTTAATTACATACTAGATGTTGTGCACTATCAATATTACAGTATTCTACAGAAAAGTCAAGGTCAAAACCATTGATTTTAAAAATCTGTGAAATGTGCTGAATTTTCGTCAGCAGGACAGAAGAATCATTCGGTGATCCCCTGTATAGAGCTCTTGAAATGTGCGGAATCATCGGGGTTATTCCGTATGTGAAATTTTACCGTACACAATAAAACAGTTACTGGATGACCAGTAACATGTTTTGCATGATTTCGCGCCGCAGCTGTGAACAATGTTCACAAAAACACCTGGCGGAATACTGCCTTCTGAATAGTTACGGGGCATGAACAAAGGGCTGCCCTGGGCAACCCTTTCTCGCGTCCGCATCTTCCTCTATTATACTTGGAAAAAAATAAAAATCAACCCTTGACACCACCAGAAGTGAGTCCTCCAACCAGATTTTTTTCAATTCCGACGAACAGAATTACAACTGGAACGATTGCATAGAGGGAAGCAGCAAACAGATACTGCCACTCGATCATATTGTAACCATTGAAAATATTGATACCAACAGTGAGAGGCTTGAAGGTATCAGTGGAGATCAGTGTCAGTGCCACTGTATATTCGTTCCAGGCGTTGATAAATACGAAAATAAGCGCTGTAACGATACCAGGTGCAGCAACAGGCAGAAGAATCCTTAAAAGGGCATGTACGCGGTTACAGCCGTCAATAGTGGCAGCCTGCTCCATCTCAGGGGAGATGCTCAGGAAAGTACCGCGGAGCAGCCAGATGGCAAATGCCTGGTTAAATGCTGCGTTGATAAAGATCAGGCCGATAATGCTGTTGGTAAGATGGAACGCCATCATAACCTTGTAGATACCGATGAGAAGTACAACCGGTGCGAACATCTGGGAGACAATAACAAATCCCAGAAAAGCAGTCTGGCCTTTGAATTTCATTCTGGACAGGGCATAAGCAGCTGGGATACCGCAGACCATAGCCAGAAGAGTGGAGCCTCCTGCGATCACAATGGAGTTCATCATGTAATTGCTCATGGGAGCCAGCTTCCATACGTCTGTGAAGTTGGACCAGATGGCCTCAACAGGGAAAATAGTTCCATTCATGGAAAAGATTTCCGCGCGGCTTTTAAGAGCAGTACATACAGTTACAAAATATGGGTATAAAGTTATCAGACAGATGGCGATGATCACTACATAGAGCAATACACGCAAAACTGTGTTTCTGGTATTTTTTTTCTTAACTGAAGCATTGGTGTTTGCCATATTATTCGTCTCCTTTCTTCAGTACGGAAACCATGTACAGGCTGGCGCAGAAAAGAAGAATCAGGAAGCCGATAACAGATACGGCTGCTGCCTGTCCCTGTTTGCCGTTGTAGAAGGCCAGTTTGTACAGATAGGTAACCAGGGTGTCGGTACGGTTGGCAGGGTCACCCTTGGTGATGGTCCATATGATCGGAAAAGAGTTAAATACGTAGATAATGTTCAGGATGGTACTGATGGTAAGGTTCGGACGTACCAGCGGGATGGTGATCTGGAACATTTTCTGCCAGTAGCTGGCTCCGTCTACGGCTGCTGCCTCATAATAGCTGGCATCAATACTCTGCAGACCGGAAAGTACGGTAAAGGTTACAAATGGAATGGTAACAAAAATACCGCAGGCAATTTCCCAGGCGAAATAAGCACCGGCAGTAGGAGTCCAGTTCACAGCGTGGTCAATAATACCAAGCTTCATCAACAGTGTATTTAAGGTACCGTAATCTGTGTCGATGATGAATTTCCAGATACTTGCCTGAACGATCAGGGTTGTGGCCCATGGGAAAACAACAACGGCACGTGCAAGCTTACGGCCTTTAAATTCATTGTTGAGGAGGATCGCAAGGATAAATCCAAGGAGTGTGGAGATGCCGACTACAGCAACGGTCCACACAAGGGTGTTTTTCAGCACCATGGCAAAAACAGGGCTGCTTGTTACCTTGCGGAAATTTTCCAATCCGGCGAAGCCTTTGATCAGACCAGCTTTGCTGACGTCGCTTAAGGCCATACGGAATACAAAGATAATAGGAACCAGGATGAAAATTGCCATGAGAAGGACACTTGGCAGGATCCATATATATGGTTCCACTTTTTTGAATTTTTTCTTCACAGGGATACCTCTCTTTTTATAAAAATAACGTTGACGCTGCGCTGACAAGCACAAGAAGCGGCGTTTGCTACGCAGAAAAGCTGAACCTTCTTGTGGCAAATGCAAGAAGCAGTGTTGGTTGCGCAAAAAAAGTGGAATCTTCTTGTGCCAGGCACAAGAAGCAGCGTTTGCTTCGCAAAAAGGTGGAACCTTCTTGTGTCAGGCACAAGAAGTAGCGTTTGCTTCGCAAACTTAAAAATGGACCGGACCTGTAAGTCCGGCCCATTATCTTCCTCGTAATGGGAAAAACAGTGGATTAAGATCAGCCTGCGATTTCTGCCTGAAGGTCATCCAGTAATTCCTGAACGTCGCCGCCAAGAAGAGCATTCTGCTCTACGTTGATAACGCCCTGTTTTACATCTGCCCATTCTGCTTTCGCTGTTGGATAGAATTTACAGCTGTCTAAGATATCAATCCAGCTTGCCATATCTTCGTTAGCTGCTGCGAGAGCCTCACCGCCAGTCTTTGTTGCTGGAAGGAATCCCTCCATGTCAACCCACTCTGTATAACGGGCATCATCATAGAAATAATCAAAGAATGTGGAGATAGCAGCCTTCTCATCATCTGAGTAGTCGTTATCGAAGCACATGAAGCGGTCCATAACACCTGCAGATACAGACTCGCCTGTATTGGAAGGAATGGAAGCAACGCCGTAGTTTACTTCATTTCCGCCTGTAGCAATGTAGGTAGGTAAGCTGTTCGGTGCGATGAGCATAGCCACTTTGCCAGCGCCGAACATATCCTGCAGATCATAACGGGTATCGTTAGCTGGATCGGTGTTTGTGTAACCGGAATTTACAAGATCGATTGCGTACTGGATTGCTTCAACGTTCTGCTCACTGTTCAGTGTCCAGTTACCTTCATCGTCAACAAATCCGCCGCCGTTGTTCCAGGTGTAGTATGCGAATGCTGCCTGACCTTCGTCAGTAGTCATATCGATACCCCATGGATAAATGCTGTCGTCATAAGCCTTAAGAGCTTCACATGCAGCTTTCAGTTCATCCCATGTAGTAGGAACTTCTACGCCTGCTGCATCAAGGATGTCTTTGTTATAGTACATAGCACGTGCAGATGCAAGATCAGGGATAGCCCATACAGTTCCGTCTACTTCAGACTGTGCAAGGAATGCATCGTACATCTTGCTGTAGGTCTCTTCAGAAACAACGTCCTGGATAGGAAGAAGGAGATCATCTGCTTGATAATCTGCGAATACGTCGATATTCAGGACATCAGGAGCTTCGCCATTGGCGATACGGGTATTTACTACGGTGTAGATGTCGTTCCAGGAAACAACTTCTACGTTCAGGTTAATGTCCGGGTTTGCCTCATTAAATTCTGTCACGAAGTTCGCCCACCAGTCAGCAGTCTGCTGGCCATACTGTGCAGCAATGACGTTTATGTCCACTTTGTCTGCGGCGGATGCGGTGACCGGAGTCATGGAGAGGGCCATTGATAAAGCTGCGCCTGTTGCTAAAACCTGTTTCATTTTCATAAGTATTACCTCCCTTTAGATACGAGTTGAGGCATTCCATAGATACATCCTTGTACCAAATGGAGTGCCTCTCTGTAAAAAAAGCATACAACAAAAACAGTCAAATGTCAACAGAAATTAGTGAAAAAAACAATGAAAAAGATGAAAAACAAAGAAAAACACAACGAAATACACAAAAGAAAAAACAAAAAACCACAAAAGCCATGGGAGAAATGCAGAGAGTAGAATAAAATAACAGATGAGTTATAAAAAAATATACAAAAAACGAGAAGTATGGTACGAAATCATACAAATCAGGATTTCTTTGATCACGAAGAAATTACGATAACCAGAACGTGTTTGAAAAATCATTCCCGCAATCTGCACGTCCCACTTTGTGGGAGATTTTGTAGAAAGTCTTTTTCAAACACGCTCTGGTTCGTGACAGGTAAGCAGGATTTGGTTAAAATGTGGTTTGACATTTCAGGTGCGGATATTATACAATCATATTTAATCGAAAAAATTCAGGAAAGGAGTATGCGGCAGTCAAAAAGAACTGAGAGGGTAAGCCCTGATGGCATGTACTGCTGCAGAACATAAAATGGAAGAATTATACGCTGCAATTGAGAAAAAAATCAAAGCTTCCGGTTATCCGCGTGAGATTTCCGGTGCAGATGTGTATGATGATATCTGCGACCAGATCGAGGGAAAAGAGAACGGAAGCTATATTCTGCTGTCCAAGTTTGAGGATGATGTAATCTTTGAGTATCATATCACGGTAATGGATGATGATTTTAATCTCGGGGTTCTTACCATGCGTACGCCTGAGGGAGTATTTGAGACCGATTTTGATGAATAAAAGAACTATTCAGACACGCTCTGGCAGAAGAGTTTGCCATACGAAATATCCTGTAAGGTAAGAAATCAGGAAGAGTCTGGATTAAGAAATACCAAAATACAATATTAAGAAATACATAGAAAGTGTGCATAGAATGAAAGTATTGGAAATTATTTTGCCCGTACTGGTGATGATTCTTCTGGGCATGGCCTGCAAGCGGCTGAAACTGCTGGATCAGAATGGAATTAACAATATGAAGCTTCTGGTGACCCAGATCATGCTTCCTGTGGCAATTTTCCATGCCCTTGCTACGTCAGAATATAATAAAGAAACCGGAATTCTGGTTGGAATCATGTTTGTAATGCTGGTTGTTTCCTTTAGCATCGGTTTTTTACTCCGCCCGCTTATGCCGGCAGAGCGTTACCAGAAATATCTGCCCTTTATGGTCAGTGTATACGAAGGCGGTTCCATGGCCTATCCTTTATATACCAGCCTTTGCGGAGCGGAGAATCTTTCCCAGATCGCTGTGCTGGATATTGCAGGTCTTCTGTTTGGCTTTAGTGTCTATATGGGAATGCTCGGACAGGTGGAAAACGGGGAAAAGATCGATCCGGGAAAACTGTTTTCCAGTGCAATACGTACACCGGCGTTTATTGCAAGTGTGCTGGGAATCATTGCCGGACTTACCGGTGTGGTGCAGAAGCTTCTTGCCGGACCGTTTGCAGGTACCTATACAAGTGTGGAGAACATTCTCACCACTTCCATAACCTCAGTTATTCTGCTGGTGGTAGGATTCAGCATTGAATTTGATAAGAAACTTCTTTCCCCATGTATCAGGACCATTGTACTTCGTATTCTTCTTCAGGCAGTCATGATCGGGGGAGTGCTGCTGGCAATACATTACATAGTGGGGGATCATCTGCTTTTGAACCTTGCAGTGATCAGCTACATGTCCGCTCCAGCCACATTCAGTATGCAGACCTTCCTGAAGAGTGAGGATGGAAGCGCTTATGTTTCCACCACCAATTCTCTGTATTGCCTGATATCCATACTGGTGTATGTGGTCATGGCATTTGTAGTTTATTGATGCAGAAAAAGAAAGCTTCAGACAGTATCATTTCTGATATTGTTCTGCAGCTTTCTTTTTTTGTTGGATTCGGGGAAAATATACCGCAAAGTGGGGCGTGCAGATTGCGGGAATGATTTTTTCGACACGTTCCAGAGCGTGTCTGCATGAAACCTCTCTGCTTTGGTTATGGATGGGAAACGGCTGTTTTCTGTATGCGCAGCATAATTTTTGCAGTAAAAACACCATTTTCATAAGTGAAGCTGCTGTCTCCTCCGTTTTTTTCTGCAATGTGGCGGACAGACTGGATTCCCACTCCGTTTCCGGGACGCTTGGACGACTGGAAAATATGATTTTTCTCCTGTATTTTCCCTTCAAAGGTATTTTCCACCTGGATCAGGAGAAGGTGCTTATGATGAAGGTAAACCTCTGCATGGATTCTCCTGTTGAAAGGCTTTGCTTTCAGGCTGGCTTCCAGAGCATTTTCCAGAAGGTTGGAGAGAACCAGGCACATATCGATCTGGTCTATGGAAATGTGGGCTGGCAGATCTGCCTTTGCCTGGAAAGGAATGTTCTCCCGTTTTGCCAGAGCGGCATAATGGCTGATCACGCTGTCAGCCGCCTGGTTTTCACAAAAATGTAGGTCGTAGTCTGGGATTTTGCTGTTTGCATTGGAAAGGTATTCTTTTATTTTTTCCAGATCTCCCTTTTCAGCCAGGGAAGAAAGCTGCAAAAAGTGATGGCGGATATCGTGTCGTGCCTGCCTTGCCTCCTCTATGGCAGAGCAAAGGTTCTCATATCGTGCCTGCTGAAGGGAGAGAAAATGATTTTCCTGCTGAAGCCTTGCATTTTTATTCAGGCTGTTGGCCATCATAAGAAACATTGTGTAAAACAGCATGAGAATCACAAGAAGCACCAGGCTGATCACAATGTAGCCCTGCAAAATACGTCCGGTATACAGAGTTCCCTCATATTTGGGAATCATAAACAGGTTCAGACCTATAAAAATCAGTGGCAGTATCCAGAAAACATACCAGGTCTGGGCTAAATTTTCGTCATCGATCATAGTGCGGGCTGCATGGGAGGCCGGGTACCAGGCGGCAGCAACGAACAGCAGACATATTACATTGTAAAAAATTCCGGCATTGGTGTGAAACCAGAGTTCTGTTTCCGGAAGTCCAAGTCTTTCTGCCACAATGGCATTCACTGCTCTGGAAAGGCTGTTTACGCAGGCAAAGACCGCACATATTGCCAGAAAAATGCTGCCGGATTTCCAGATAGAGATATTCAGGCTTTTGTGATAGATCAGCATCAGTACCAGCAAAGTGGGAAAAAGCACTGAGCTGGTAGGAACGTTAAGAAAGTAACAAAATCCTCCTTCCAGGAGACAGATCCCTGCCAGAAGAGGTGCAAGCCATGCAGCCAGCCTGCCAGGCGGTTGTTTCAGATAGGTCTGCACCGGCAGATAAGCCAGGAGCAGACCGGGAATCATTACCGTAAGCTCCAGAACAGGTCTTAATATAGTATTCATATTCAATGTCCCCTTTGAAACAGAAAATCCATAAAAGTCTGTCGTGCATTTTTGACCAGCTTCCGGCTGACGGAAATCCGGGATTCATCGTCCAGGATAAACAGGGCTCCATCAAAATCAACAGCATGATCCAGATTGATCACAACGCCTCTGCTGCAAAGATAAAATCTTGGATCCATTTTCAGGGATGCAGTAAAGGCTTCGAAGGACTGGCGGGTGATCAGTTCTTTGCCGCCAGTGGTGTGAATATGGATCATATGGGAAAAATGTTCTGCGTATATAATATGTCGAAACGGAACCTGCACATTGCTTCCATTTACTTTTATATCTATGTATTTTCCAGAATCCGGGATCCGGGAAAGAACCTCATCGATCAGGTCTGAAATCTCATTTTCGGGATATGGCTTCACAAGGTAGTGCATGGCACGAACCTTGAATCCATCCAGAGCATGATCCGTAGAAGTGGTAGTAAAAATTAAAAGTGCATCCGAGTCAAATATCCGAAGCTCTCTGGCAGTCTCGATCCCATTTGCCCCATTCATGTAGATGTCCAGAAAAACGACGGTGAAAGGCCGTTCCTTTGCCGCAATGAGAAAATCTTCTCCATTTTCAAATTCAAATAAATTTACGTGAATCCCACGTCTGGAAAGCTGTTTCGTCAGTACGTCTGCGAGCTTGTCACGCTCTTCTTTAATGTCATCAACAATTGCAATTCTCATAATGGTTTCCTTTGTTTTGTGATAGGTTTATTATAATACCATTCGCGCCATTTTCCAACACTTCGTGACAGAATTATTGAAATATGATGTGGTTTAATTATAATAAACCTATGACTATTAAATCTGGTACCATTTAATTTCGTTTGCATCCATATGAAGCGGGAAGCTGCTGCCATCTCCTTTATAGACGACTGTATCCTGTGGCTCGTAAGTATTGTTTACGACACAGTACTTGCCATTCTTTACATAAGCGTGGACCTCTACGTTATAATTGGTGGAATACCATCGGTTCAGTTCGTTCTCAGCAGATGCAGACCAGAGGACCGCACGGTAGAGCACACGGCTGTTTCTGAAGCTGTATGGAAGTCCGCTGATGTAAACACCGCGGCCTTTTCCAAAGGTTTTTACTGCCATCTGAACCTCATGGTCATTCTGGATCAGGATCTGGGTTTCCGGAAGCGCAAAAATATTCTTTTTGCCCTCACCGAAGTCCACATCACCTTCTACATCAGCCAGAATAAAGTGGTCTCTGTGTTCCTCCCAGTTGTATTTATCGGTATTTAAATTGAAGCCTCTTTCTTCTTCCACACCCAGTACATCATCCAGCTGGAAGAATTTTCCCTGCCACTGATGGGCTGCAGGCTCGCCAACTCCGATGAAACCGCCACCATTGTAAACGAACTCCTTTACAGCAGTAATAATGGTTTCATTTACCCAGTACTCGCCGCCGCTTTGCGCAGTATCCGCATCCCCTACATTGATCACAACATCAAATTTTTTCAGCAGATCCTTATCTGCCAGAATATCATCAAAACTGATAAAGGATACATCAAAGGGTGCACCGCTTAATGCCTCAATAATGCCAAAATAAGAGTAATTCTGTTTGTAATAGATTGCGTGATGTACCATATGATTGCCCCAGGAACGCATGCGGCCCCAGCAGTTTAACACAGCAACACGTTTCACGCAGTAAGGAGTCACACCCTGGATATTATCATAAAGGGTACGGAATTCCTGGCAGACCTCTTTAATATACTGGACAAAATCTGGGAACTGAAGAGCCAGCTTCAGATATCCGCCATAACCAATTCTCTGGATGGGGCTTCTGAGAATGGCACGCCTTGCAGTTACCCAGTTTACCTTCGCCTCTTTCACCGGGTCTCCACCTTCGTGGAAGGTGTCCGGGAAAAAGTATGGAAGAAATCGTCCTTCCGTGTATTTTACATTTTTAATATCGCTGAACAGACGCAGGGTTGCACCATTTCCCACACTTCCAACCACAGCATCAAGACCGATGGAAGCAAACTCATCCATAAATGGCTCCATGCCGATCCAGTGGTCACCCATGAACATCATGGCTTCTTTGCCATATTCATGGACAATGTCTACCATCTCCTTTGCAAGCTTCGCAACCTCGCGACGCTGGAATGCCTGGAAGTCCTTGAATTCCTTAGATGGAATGCGATAGGTATTGTTCATGTAGCCCTGGTCGATAATGTATTCCGGGCGGAATGGATAGCCGACCTCTTTTTCGAACTGCTCCAGCACATATGGACTGACAGATGCGGAATAACCGAACCAGTCCACATATTTTTCCCTTGCCAGCTCATCAAAGATCAGGGTGAACTGATGGAAAAAGGTGGTGAAGCGTACCACATCCACATACTGATGGGTGTCAAGGAATCTGCGGAGGCGCTCCAGGGAATGAGCTCTTGTTTTTGGCTGGCGCACATCAAATGTGATCTGCGGCTCTACATCTTTCCAGTCGTTTACCACTGCATTGTACATATGCACCGGATCCCACATAATATAAGCTAGGAAACTGACGGTATACTCATGGAACGGTTTTACAGGTGTAATTACCACATTTCCGCTCGCTTCTTCATAATGCCACTGACTTGCCGGAACCACTTCTCCTGTGGTGCGGTCGATCACTTCCCACCACTTTGTGATATCATCGCGTGTGTTCACCTTCAGCATATCCGGGTACAGGTGATCCATAAGGTGGATCTCCAGTTTGTCTGATGTTGCAGTGTGGAAAGAACTCATAATGTACATTTGCTGGATCTCATCCGGATTAGCCTTTGCCCAGGCATTGTCCTTTCGGGTGGTATAGTAGGTAGCGTAGATTTTCGCACCGGTGTCCTTCAGCTCCTGTGGGAATTCGGTTCCATCACAGTCACGGATGGCATCTGCGCCCCACTCATTCATAATATCCAGGGTTTCCTTTACCACATCCAGGTTGGTAGGAATGGTAACTCTGCCTTTTTTCTGTTCCATTTTGCGACCTCGCTTTTCTCTTTTTTATTTACAAAGGTTGTTAATATTGTTTGATGGTTGTTTTTCCTATAATATAAGAATACGTTTTTGACAGCTGTTTTTCAACAGAGTTGTTGCTATGGTTTTTAGAAATCTTGCTGTATTTTCCGTTTCATGGTACTCTAAGTGTGCGAGCTTTTTTCATTGCTGCTTGCAGACACTGTATTCGAAATATCGGGAGCTGACAGCGCAGACAACAAACTATAGTTTATGATACGTAAGGAGAATCTATGAGTACACGTTCCTTTTCTTTTTCCAATGATAATCCACTTTCTACAGAAGCAGTTCTGGTGAATGCCTCATCCTCCAGATACGAAGAGGACTGGCCCAGCATTCCTCATACCCATGCTTTTACGGAGCTTTTTTATGTTTCCAGAGGAAGCGGCGAATTTCTTATAGAAAATCAGCGCTTTTCCATTGCCAGGGATGATCTGGTCATTATCAATCCACATATCCTGCACACGGAAACTTCTCAGAGCGCTGCGCCCCTTTCTTATTATACTGTAGGAGTGGATGGAATCAGTTTTTCTTTCCGGGATCAGAAGGAATTCCAGATTTTCAACTGCCGGAAGATTAATACAGATCTTTTGTTTTATTTTCACTCCCTTTTTCAGGAATTAGATGAGAAAAAAGAGGGTTATGAAGAGATTTGCAGACATACGCTCTCCATTCTTATTGCCCAGCTTCGCAGGATAACAGATTCCGGCTTCCAGCTGGTGCCTTCTTTTCATCCAAGTAAGGAGTGTGCACAGGTCAAGCGCTATCTGGATTCTAACTATGGGGAAGATATCAATCTGGATCAGCTGGCGGCATTAAGTCATCTGAACAAATATTATCTAAGCCACGAGTTTACACGATATTATGGGATTTCTCCCATTAATTATCTGAACCGGCGCAGGATTGAGGTTTGCAAAAATCTTCTGGAAAATACAGATCATGATATTTCTGACATTGCCCATCTTGCAGGCTTTTCTTCCCAGAGCTATCTGGCGCAGAGTTTTCGGAAATCTTGCGGTATGACTGCTATGGAGTACAGACGAAGCAGGCGTGAATAAACAGAGATATTATTTCCGGAGGATTTTTTGAGGAAACGTTACCAGTGACCAGTCACATTTTGGTTAAAATGCCAAAAAATAGTTGAAGACACAGGTGAAAAATTGTATAATTGACTATAGTAAAAAGTGAAATCGTATTAAAATCATATACAGGAGGAAACTATTATGAAAGAAGCGAATGACAAAAAAGAGAGCATGAAGCCTGTGAGTCAGGCAGTTGTTGAGTTGGATGATGAAGCATTGGATCAGGTCAGCGGAGGCCTGAAGAGGCTGGACAGCGATTGGAAGCCGGAAATAACAGAGATTTGCAAGTTATGCGGCTCCACCAGAAACGTCCGTGGTGGTTTATGCCTGGCATGCAAAAACAAATGTTAACAGCAAAAGAAAGGATAAATTTAAAACGGTATTATGCTTTCACGAGAAAAAACAAAGACAGACGATCAAAGGCAGGATGTAAATGATTATCCGGTGAAAGAACAATATGTTTTAAGCAGATTATTGCCCGAGTATGTATCTTTATACCGGATAGATCTTAATTCCGGCAAATATGAAATACTGAGACTGGATGCGAATACCAATGCCAGGCAGCTGGCGGAGAAAGATCCCCATCCGGCTGAAAATTTTGATGAATATGTGAGAAGATATGCAGACAATTTTATTCTGGATGAAGAGAAAGAAGAGTTTATAGACTGGCATCTTTGCGCAAATATGAAAAGAAGGCTTTTACATGAAGAGAAGTTTACTTACCATTACCACAGTGTTTCAAAGGAAGGGAAAGATAGCTATTATGAAGCCTATGTAGTGAAGGGAAAGACAGATGATGAGACCTTTGATGCTTTTCTTGGATATCGCAATATAGACAGTATCCTTTACAAAGAAAAGGAAATCCAGGAGAAACTGCAAAAAGCATTGAATGAGGCCAGATTAGGAAATGAGATCATTTCCTCCATTGCCAGAACGTACCAATATATTTCCAGAATTGATATCCAGGCGGATTATTTTGAGGAAATTTCCAACAGGGATGTGGAGCATCTGAAATATATTCATTCAGGTACTCTGTCTGAAAACAACAAAAGAGTTTGCCGTGGACTGGTGGCAGAAGAGTATCAGGATGCTTTTGAAAAATTTACAGATATCTCTACACTGCCGGAACGAATGAAAGACGAAGAATCCGTCGTTATGGAATACCGGATGAAGGATGGAAGCTGGCATAGTCTGCGCTTTATTGAGAAGAAAAGGGATGAGACTGGCCGCCTGACCCATGTTCTTTGTGCGATTCGAAGTATCAGTGATGCGAAGAGAAGGGAGCAGACTCTTATATACCAGGCTGCAGAAGCAAAGAAGGATGCGGCGGTTAAAACCAGGTTTCTGTCTAATATGAGCCATGATATCCGAACTCCTATGAATGGGATCATAGGCATGGTTGAACTGGCAAACCGTTATCCCAATGACCCTGAAATACAACAAAAATGCAGGGATAAGATTATGGATTCCTCCAGATATCTGGTTTCCCTTGTAAACGATATACTGGATATGAATAAACTGGAGTCGGGAGATATTGTTGATCAGGAGCTTACTTTTGATCTGACAGAAATCCTGAGCAGGATCAACACAGAAAAGCAGCTTCAGGCAGCTGAGAAAAATATAGAATGCATTGTGGATTGGGAAAAATCAGAGCTAAGTCATATATTATTAACCGGAAATCCTGTTTATTTGGAACGGCTTCTGAATGCGATTTCTGATAATGCGGTGAAATTTACAGAACCAGGCGGAAGAATCCATGTATGGTGTAAAGAGAAGTTTGCAGATGAAAAGCGGGTAGTGTATGAATTTGGCTGTGCAGATAATGGTCCTGGTATGAGCCAGGAGTTTGTGGCACATGCGTTTGACCTTTTTGCCCAGGAGAAGGAAACCAGCCGGTCGAAATATGAAGGCACCGGACTGGGACTTCCCATTGCAAAGAAGCTGGCAGACAGAATGGGCGGCACGATCCGGATCGAAAGTAAAGAGGGAACCGGCACAACTGTGATCATGACAATTCCGTTCAAAATCGGAGAAGCAGAAAAAGCCCGGAAACTGGAAGATTTTGTAAAGGACCAGAATACGATTTCCCTTGAAGGTCTCCGGGCATTAGTAGTTGATGATAATGAGCTGAACAGGGAAATCGCCAGCTTTATCCTGGAAGATAACGGGCTTCTTGTGGATTGCGCCAAAGACGGACTGGAGGCAATTGGGAAATTTGAAAAGTCCGAGCCAGGGTATTATGACGTGATTTTAATGGATATCATGATGCCAAACTTAAACGGCTGGGATACTGCCCGGAGAATTCGTTCCATGAAAAGATCAGATGCAGAGCGCGTACCGGTTATTGCCATGAGTGCCAATGCATTTGCAGAAGACATTATAAACAGCCGGATATCTGGCATGGATGAGCATCTTACCAAACCCCTTGAACCGGCAAGGCTTGTAAATGTACTTAAGGATTGTATCTGGAGGAGAAAACATAAGCTGTAAACAGGCTGTTGATCAGTGGAGGAAGGATGCGTGCAATGAGCAACAGCTGCATCCTTGATCGTTGCAAAATCAGAAAAGAAGCTTGATATTGACAAATATATGAGTTAAAATCAGAAGACATAATTCGTTTATATTTTATTGGTTTATGTCAAAAAATTTGTCAGGAGAAAACAGATATGAGTAGTAAATCTAATACACAGGCAATGGAAACGGAAAAAATCCCACGTCTTTTGGCGCAGCTTGCAATTCCTGCTGTTGTGGCACAGATCATTAATCTTTTGTACAACATTGTAGACCGTATTTATATTGGACACATTCCCGGTGTTGGCGCGGCAGCATTAACCGGTGTGGGGTTATTTACGCCAATTCTTATGCTGATTAATGCCTTTGCCATGCTCGCAGGTTCAGGAGGTGCTCCCAGAGCTGCAATTTCCATGGGAAAAAAGGATAATGCGACAGCGGAAAAGATTCTTGGAAACTGTTTCTCGCTTCTTATTCTTATGGCTGTGGCCCTTACGGTGATTTTTTTCGTTTTCGCTCCACAGCTTTTGACAATGTTTGGTGCCAGTGATAAGACCCTTCCTTATGGAGTGTCATACGCAAGAATTTATATACTGGGAAGTATTTTTGTCCTGATCGTAATGGGAATGAATCCCTTTATCACGACACAGGGATTTGCAAAGATCAGTATGATGACCACTGTGATCGGTGCAGTGATCAATATCGTTCTGGATCCGATCTTTATTTTTGTATTTGACCTGGGAGTAAGTGGTGCAGCAATTGCTACTGTTCTGAGTCAGGCTGTTGGT
>OHHV01000317.1_pt1 | contig 22111 bp, 26 predicted proteins | sample 1568141 | NCBI WGS metagenome assembly OHHV01 (sample SAMEA3879589, study PRJEB24766) | human gut metagenome | biome: human-associated habitat; feature: feces | place: USA | collected 1985/1987
TTAATCAACCTGCTGAGCTTTGCTCAGTTTGAAGCGGAATGGCGCTCCGTTCCTCCGGAACGGATGCGCAGTTCTTGCGGAATATGCAAAATTCCTCCCGTCACATAATGGCAGAAGGTCTTTTTCCGATCTTCTGCTTTTGCTAAATAATGAAATATAAGCATAGACCGTTTCACTGATTCCAAGAAAGAACCGATAGGCAAATGCCCCAAGAAAAATAGAAATAAGGTATGCTTACAAAAAGCTTAGCACAAAGCAGATGGAAGAACAAGAAAAAGAATATGAAATTTTATAAAAAATCTATGATCTCAAAAACCCGGAATACTCGTTCTGAATTACAAGTACTCCGGGCTTCTTTACCTGCACCTCAAGGGTTTGAAAATCCTGATTCTTCCAATCATTACTCGGTCATCTCAGCAAAGCCGTTGTTCTCCCCTTCATAGGAAATCCACCAGCCAGCATCTGCAACACTCAAAAGGCGATAAATGTTCTCGCCTCCATTCAGTTCTTCCTCCAGCTTAACCAGGATCAAAAAAAGCAATGCCTGACACAATGCCCGGACTCCTTCCTCCGTGCATTCCGTTCTCCTGCATATGCGATTGTCTGATTCTGTCTTTACTGTAACATTCCGTCATCAGACAGTCAAGGAAGATTTCCCGGGGAAAATGGTATCTGACGCAAGCAAAATTTTCTTAAAAATTATCGTTCTTATTCTGTCTTTCCCTTTTTTGCAATCACCGCAGGCAAAATAAGCGGCGGCTGCCCAAATGAAGAAGTAATCTGCCCTATAAGAAGTGAAATTCTACTCATCAATTGAGTTATAACAAAGTCTCCATTCTCTCCAAATTCTTCTGCAAGATTAATTTCTGACCACTCGTATTCTGATTTTCGTTCATTAAATTTCAAATCCGCACCAAAAGAAACATTTAAAACAAATAACGCTTCAGGATCAAACGTTAATGTTCTCGTAACAATAATTCTAATTCCATCTTCCTGAGTCAGAGCTTTTAAATTATCCTGACACAAGAGCAATAACTCCTGCTCTGTCTTATTATCTAAATTTTCAATTCTCTTATAGCTGACCGTGTCCAAAAAAATTTCTAACTCAGGTTTAAAATACTCTGAAAGATTCTTAATCATAATCATTTCACCTCGTCCATATAAGTATGCTTTAGTGTCATAATTGGAATAACATTCTCGCTGGTAACTGTAGTTTCGTTAACATATCTGGAGTTATCCATTCGAATCGTTTCTGTTAAATCTCTAACACTTTCCGCCAAGGCTCGAGTCTGCGACTGATCATTATCTACAAAAGCAGCCACTGCTTTTTCTATTTCTGCATTTAGAGAACATCCATCCTTAAACGCACAAAAAGCCAGTTTTTTGTGGAGTACTGGTGAAATTCTCACATTAAATGTCCCCTTATATTCTTTTTCAGGAGTTTTTCCAACCTCTTTACAAAATTCCAAATAATCATCTACTGCTGAATGAAATTCAGCTTCTATGCTGGAAATATCTCCAGCCTCAAAATCAACATAATCATTAATCCCTTCAATTTTACCTCTCAAAACCATAGATTCTGCATCAAATTCAATCTTTGTATGATATCCTTTATATTCCATTATGTTATTCTTCATAATTCCCCCATCTCCTCTAAACGAGCTGCCAAATCTTTGATCGCACCAATACTCATCTCCCGGATGAGGCTTATGTAATAAAATAATACGCTGATCACTCACTCTATAGAACTTAACTCTTGATCCAGATGTTTTTCCTTTATTAAATTCCTGAAATCCAAGCTGAGTTAACAAATACTTTGCCTCTGAATAGGTGTAATCTTTTGGGCACAAGGATAATCTTTCTTTAGCTTTATCTATCTTACTCATATAAAGCCCTCACTTTGTAACTACTTTCTAGTTGCATTTTATCATATCTGAGTAAATTGTCAATAGTATAATCTCTTTGGGATAGAATATACTCCTGCTCCTGTAGGCTGGAATCTTAAACGCCTACGGTTGCTTCATATCGAAAAACAGGATTAATCAGTTTATTCTACTGGTTAATCCTGTTTTCTGCAGCCTAATACTTTCTAAGTAGTTTCAATAAATACTTCATAAATCCTGAATCTAAAAAAATTTAACCATTTCTTTCTATTCCACCAGCCACTGCAGAATATTCAGTCTCAGGATTCCATCAAAATCCTCTTCCCCCTCATCCATAGTCAGAAGATATTTGGGATAATTATCGCGAATCTGCTGCAGAGGTGTCAGCTTCTCCAGAAGATCCTTCTCATCAGCCGTACTTTCTGCCACCTGAAAATACACTGGCCTGCCATTGCGAAGAGCCACAAAATCAATCTCTCCGCTGGCTCCCAGCTGACCGTTATACACCTCCGGATACCGCCTTTTCAGCTCCAGAAATACAACATTTTCCAGGATAGAATCTTGTCTCTTTTCCCCGGATTTTACCATCATATTTCCAAAAGCCGGATCGCACAGATAAAACTTATTCATCGTGGTCAGAAGCTGTCTGTTCTTAATATGATAACGGCGTACCTCGTAAAACAGACGGCTTTCTGTCAGTCCGTGAAGATATCGATCCACTGTTTTCTGATCAATTTTCTGTCCCTTTGCAGTCAACGCATTGGCAATCGCCGCAGGGGAAGTTCTATTTCCCATCTCCGTCATCAGAAGACGGGCAATGGCTTCCAGCATCCCTGCATCCGCCACTTTCTGCCGCTTTACCACATCATTCAGCATAATCGTATAGTAAAGGCCGCTTAAATACTCTGCTGCCTCCTGCCCGCTGTAATCGTGCCGGGCCACATAAGGAAATGAGCTGTCTGACAGATATTTTTCAAAAGCTTCTGCCGGAGAAGCTGTCTCTCCGCCCTGATACCCCTGAAACCCCCGAAAAGACAGAGGAAACAGTTCAAGACATACCGCCTCTTTGCCCAGCAGAGACTTCTCCTTCTCAGAACATTCCCAGTTGCAGGACATACTTACATAAACATCACAGTTTCCCAGAGAAAGCAGCCAGGCCGCTGACCGCTCCCAATCCTGTACGTGGTGAAGCTCATTCAGAAATACATAATACTTCTGCTGCGGTGAAATCTGTTTTTCCAGGTACTGATTCAATGCCTGAAAATCTGTTAAATTATCAAAATCCGGACTTTCCAAATCCATAGAAATTATCTGTTTCTTCTCCGTTCCCTGCTCTAAAAGAGCATCCTGAAACATTGAAAACAGCGCAGTTTTCCCACAGCGGCGAACCCCTGTCACCACCTTCAAAAGCGGCTGGTCCTTCCACTGCCACAGCCAGTCCAGATTCTCTTGCCGATTCAAATAAGTCATTGTAATTTCATTCCTTCCGCGTTATACGCTTCCCCTCGTTTTGGACAATCAAGCCATCTCCCAGAACTATTCCTCTAATTTGCTTATCCGCCTTAATTCCACAATTTTTCTTATCTTACCTTTTCAAAACCCATTTTTTTGTTTCAAAATCAACCAGTAAAATAAGCCGCCCAGACACCCTCCCACTGTATTATAAAAAATGTCTGACACCTGGAATGTGCCTAATCTTAAAAGTAACTGTAAAAACTCGATTCCTACAGAAAAACAGAATGCCATCCTTCCACTTTTCCAAACAACTTTTGTTTTTTCACCAAATATCCACATTGCTACTGAAGAAAACGGTATCATCATAATCACATTCTCAATAGACTCCGTTGTTAGTTTCTGCTCGCCATTCACTGTTTCCCAGATACTCCAGCCGCCCATAACCTTGGACAAAGGATTCATCCACAGGTTGCGGTTTAGCAAGGTTCGAAACAGGATCATGGAAGTCACGAAAGCCAGCAGAAACAGCTTTCTGAAAAATATACTTTCTTTAAATTTTCTGTGCCATGTCATGATAGCGCTCTTCCATCCTTTGCCGGCATCTGCAGCCTCATAGGAATATAAGTAGAAAAACATGGCAAGAAAGGAAAGCAGGAGTGAAAACCCAAACGGCTCATACAGAGCAGTCAAGATGTTTGTGAGTATTTTGGTTAATACTTTTATTACTTCCATTACAGATCACTGAACAGGTCAGCCTTGTACCCCCCGTTCTCGAGCATCTTCTTGAAGCTGTCCTTTACGGCTGCGACATCCTCATGGTAGGTCATGCCGTACCAGGTGTCGTTGGTCTTCAGAACTTTCACGGACATCTTATCCTCTTTCAGCTGTTCACCAATAAATATAGGAATCAGGTACTCTGCTTTCAGAGGATTGCCCGGCACTTCCTTCTCGAAGAACTTTTTGAAGCCTTCTTCCAGTGCACCCAAGAAATCAGGAGTCAATCCCCACATATTCATGGAAACCAGAGAATTAACATCGACAGCCACGCCTTCAGCCTCGGCTCCATTTGCACTCTTGACGATATTCTTTGTCTCCACGACTTCGGTCAGGTTGTTCTGATCATCCATCTTGCAGATGCCACGGGTCACACCACCATTATCAGACAGCGTGTTCTTCAGCACAAAGCCTGCCATGCAGGACTTGCCACCATTCACCAGATACTCATGTACGGCTTTGAAACCTTCCTTGCCATAGTAATCGTCTGCATTGATGACGATAAACGGAGTCTTGATGACCTTCTTCGCTGCAAGCACAGCCTGACCGGTTCCCCACGGCTTTGTCCGACCTTCTGGCAGAGTTCCCGGGATATCATTAATATCTTGGAAAGCATAGTCAACAGTTACATTATGAGAAGAGCAAATAGAGGCAATGCGATCTCCGATGACCTCTTTGAACTCCTTCTCGATATCCTTACGGATAATAAATACCACATGGTTGAAGCCTGCTTCAATCGCATCATGGATTGAATAGTCCATGATAATATGTCCAGCATCGTCCACTGGCTCCAGCTGCTTAATTCCTGTTCCGAAGCGACTGCCAATACCGGCGGCCATGATAAGTAATGTTGTTTTCATAACTTCTTCCTCCTACTAACTTTTATTCTACTGTCACACTCTTCGCCAGATTTCTTGGCTTATCCACATCTAGGCCCTTGGCTACAGACACATAGTAGCCGAGTAGCTGCAACGGAATCACTGCCAGGCTGCCAACAAAGTGCTCGTCCACCTTTGGAACATAAACTGTGAAGTTTACCTGATCTTCGATTTCATACTTGCCATAAGTAGTGAGCCCCATCAGATAAGCGCCACGGCTCTTGCACTCCAACATATTGCTGATAGTTTTTTCGTAGAGTTTGCTTTGGGTCAGCACGCCGATGACGAGCGTTCCCTGCTCAATCAGACTAATAGTTCCGTGCTTCAGTTCTATAATATCTTTTTGCAATATATCTATAATCACTTACGAAAATTTAACAGCTTTTTAATTGTATTTTATTGGGCCTTAATTGTACCTGACACCTTTTATCTTTCTACCCTACTGACATTGGTGCCTGACACCTTTTAGGCCCTCTTTTTACAAATAAGATTAAATGCCCTGCTGCAAAATGCTTTTGCCTCGTTGAATTCTTCTCTTTTTCGATAGACAATGTAAAAGATTCCATTCGGAACAATACAGCACATAATTGCACTTGCTATAAAACGAACATACATGTTTCCATGAATCAATGTCGTTAAAGAATATGTCAATATTGCTGCAATAATTGTCACTCCAAAGTAGAAGAAGTGTTTCTTATAAAATCCTCCGACTTTGTAATCTTTAAAATAGTACTTAAAAAGAATTGCCGATCCCCAGATAAAATTGATCAGCAGAATGGAAATCAGTGTTGCTGCAATAATACCATGAACTCCAAAAAGTTTTCCAAGAATATAGTTGAGTACAATATTAGATAATGCTTCAACTAGAACATATTTCCTGTTTTCCCAGAACAATCCAGCAGCAGAAGAATATTGACTTCGCACATCTCCCATTGTCAACGAATAGAAATACAAGCAAATCAAAACCACATCAATCATTGGAAACAGCATATTGCTGCCCATCCAGATTTCCATAAAAGGCTGGAACATGCAGAACAAGCATACTGCGCACCAACCAGAAATCCAAGCATATATGAACACGAACTTATTCATATCCTTGTAATTTTTTTCCATTGATTCCGTTGCAATACTATTACCTATGCCTGCACTCAGTGATGTCATTAAAATGGTTAGGATTCCACTGATTGCACTCATAATATAATAGTAGTTTCCATAAATCGCCACAGTTTGCAATCCCAAAAACATCGAAAGGAAAATACTATCAAAGGAATTACGGCTTACCATACAAACTTTACCAACCATAAGTCCTTGAATGTTTTTACGGATATCTTTCCGTTTTTCTTCCGAGATTTCGCCCCTGCATTGATACTGAGGATATATTTTATCTGAATAATAAGCTGTAATGATATTAGTCGCCACAGTACTGATAATCATTACAACCACATACCAATAATAGTTGTGGAAAAGCAGAAGTGCAGCCATCTGCATTGCATACATCACAATTTTGAGAACTATGGTAATCTTGCTAATGACATCTTCTCTCTGATAAGCTGAAAGAATACAGTTCTTATACGCAAACAGAAAATAACTTATTGATGTATTTGCTAAGAAAAGCAGGTATAGCACAGTAATATTGATTGACTGCGGATAAGATCCGTTAATCAGATGTGGCAGGAATGGAATCAATGCAACACCAACCACTGTTACGCAGACACCTATAACATGGTAAACTTTGCGATAATATGCCATCAATGCACACACCGTATCAGCATCATTCTCTGCAATCGGTTTATACATATTAAAAACAACTGCACTTGAAAATCCCAGTTCTGCCAGATTCAGCACAGTTAAAATAGATGTAAACAGACTATTTAGTCCGAGATAGTCTGCACCAAGGGATTTAATTAAAATTGTTCTGATTATGAATGGGAAGAACAGCATAACAAATTTGCTTATTACTCCCCAAAAAATATTTCTTATACCATTTTCCGTTCTATTTAATTTCATTTCCTGAGGCTCCTCTTCAATTCTTGTACTAGCTCCATTCCATCTTCTGATTCAAATTTTAACGCAAACCATTTATCACTATTCAAAAGATAACTCTTATCTGCCAAGCGAAAATTATGCCACGGTTCCTTACTCTTCGTAATATGTTCCCATGCCATTTCTCGCATGCATCCATTGTATTCATCATTCAAATCTTTCGCATTATTCTTAACGGATATGATCCACGTTGCTTTGATAGCAACAATAGCCCTCAATATGATATGTTCTTGTCTTTTTGTTTAAATAATATATAATCATTTACTTTTATCTCCTTCTCACCGATTCTCTACTACTAGGTTACTAATTCCCTAAATGCATAACATTTAAAACTGTGCGTAAATGAATGCAGAATCACCAACATACATAAACGCAATAATCAAGAATATCCATGTAAACAGGATGAATTGTCCCTTAAAAGTATCCAAATCCAGCTTCATTTCAAAAGCATGACCGTGGTTTTTGATTGCACCAAGCATATGTACAACTGCGATGACCACGAAATAGACCACAACATATACATTTACATAAGTGATACCTGTCACTCGAAACAAGCCTGATAACACTTCCATTGCCCGTCCCATATCAGCAGCACGGAATACCACCCACAGAAGAGCAACAAAAACACAGTTCCCCAAAATGCAGATAAGGCTTATAATCGGATTTATTCTCTTATCCGCCTTACCTTTTATATCTCGAAATATCTTATGGACTGCAGATCCGACACCATGTAGCACTCCCCAAACAATAAAGGTCCAATTTGCACCGTGCCAGATACCACTGAGTAGCATGGTCACAAACAAATTACGGTATGTCTTTCCCTTACCTGCTCTGCCTCCGCCAAGAGGAATATAAACATAATCCCTAAACCAGCTGGACAGACTAATATGCCATCTGCGCCAAAAATCCGACGGATTCTTGGCAAGATACGGAAGATCAAAATTCTTTCCCAAATCAAAATCCAGAACTTTAGCAATGCCGATCGCCATGTCGGAATATCCCGAAAAATCACAATATATCTGAAGTGAATATCCGATGATTGCCCAGAAGATACTGATGTTGTTATAGGCCAAAGGAGCACTGTACACCGCATTTACAGCGACACCAATACGATCTGCAAAAACGACTTTCTTGGTCAAACCAAGCACAAACAGCTGGATGCCCTCATATACATTTACCTTCTTAATCCGATGTACTCGATCAAGCTGAGGCAGGAAATCATGCGCCTTTACAATTGGCCCGGATGTAATCTGTGGGAAAAAGGAAATGTATGTAGCCAATTTAATAAGATTTTTTTCGGCTGAAATCGTCCCCATCTTTACATCAAACAGATAGCTCATTGCCTGGAACAGATAAAACGAAATGCCCAATGGAAGGATAATCTGTAGTGTATGTGTACCGCTGACGTTAAAAGCTCGGCAGAACGAATCAACAAAGAAATTCAGATATTTACAGATTCCCAATATGCCTAAACAAGCCACCACAGGAATCGTTATAAATACCTTATTCTGCTTAGTTTCATACAGATTCGCACCACAATAGCAGATCAGGATAATGGCGGCCAACAAAAGCAGGAAACGCACATCCCAATAACCATAAAAAATAATATTGGCCATTAGAAAAACGATATGCTGCTTCTTGCGGTCCTTTACTAAATGCGTCAGAGTAATGAGGACGGCAAAAAATAAAGCAAATGTCAACGAATAAAATATCATTTGCAATTCACCTCCTCTAAATAGTCAATAATGGCATCGGCCATAATTTTATGACCAACTTCATTTAAATGACCACTTCCAGGAGTTGTATTAGCAAAGCCATATGGAAGTTCGTGATATTTATTGTAGTGTTCTACAAATGCATCCCCTGTATCTATGAAGTCAATTTTTGTTTCTTCACACACTTCTTTAAAAACATCAAAAGTTTGACTCCTAACTATTTTGATGGAACCATCCTTCTGTATTTCAGTAACCGGATGATAAATAAAAACAATCGAGTCATCATATTGGGAACGAATCAATGTTAAACAATCTGTTATTACAGTGCGATACTTTTCTTCGTTAACATTGTACCCCCCCCAGTAGAATTTGGCTTTTGAACAGTCTCTATATGACTTTTTGCCATTGCCAATAGGGGAAGCCACTCTTTGATATAACTCTTCACAATACTCTTCATACCTTGATCAGCATAAACCTGATTTGCATCTCTATAATCAATGCATTCTACTTGATTCATAGAACCCTGCAATTCTTCAAGCGAATAGTCTGTCGTAAACAATTCGATGACAACACACTTTGAATCTGGGTAAATTTGTGTAGCGGCTTGAAAATGTTTTATAATTGCAGGAAGAAAATGGCCGTCACTTCCTATATTCACTGCCCTTAGTTCCTGTGAATCATTCGATAGTTTTTTGTTTACAAGCGTTGAATATGTATTATCCTTTTTCATTTCCTTTCCCAACGAATGAGATGCGCCCATCATAAGCACATAATCATTTGCTAAAGGATAATCATAGTTTAGGTACCCGAGCGCATCAATCGTATTAACACCGTAACCTTCTGTTCCATGTACTAACAAGGCACCAGGTCTTCTGATAGACCCACTTGCACCATTTGGGGTGTCAATCCATGCTACAGGTCTCTCATAAAAAAACATTACGCCATTAACAAGAATGGCACTTAAAATAACTGCGCAGCATATTGATATTATTTTTCTCATTCTACATCCTTTCTACTCCTGTTCATACAGATGTCTTATTTTTTATTTTCGTCATCAGATATAACAGAAATGCCGGTCCCTTACCAATACACTTCACAATCAATCTATCTTTTTTATTCTTGAAAGGTTTCTGTATTATCGAAAGTAGATTTTGCCTTTTTCTAATATTGTCATAAACCATGATAAATTCATGATAAGTCTTTGTTTTCTTTAGCAAATAAAAGAGATAACCTGGAACCCCTTCATAAGCTAATGCTGTATTCGCATTAAATAATCTCAAAAATCTTTCTCTGTTTTCTACATCCTTACTAATAGACGCTAGAACTAGATCGATATTTTTAGTTAACGACCCTGCTGTATCTTTCGCGTAATTATATAAAGATTCATTTATTAGTGCAACAGATTGAACATTTTCAAAATATGTCACAACAAATTCTAAATCTTCGCCCATCGAACTGGATTCATTAAATCTATGAGTTATTAAAGCGGTTTTAAACAGCTTATTCCAGAGCATATTTAACCCATTCTCTCTAACCAACATCGGAGCAAATTCTATTGTTTCAGTAGGTTTCCATACGCTCTCACCATACTTTGAAACTGCTGTATAACCGCAAATTGCGACGTCTGCTTTTTGTTCTATAATAGTAGTAACCATCAATTTCAAGAATTGAGATTCCATGCTATCATCAGAGTCTATAAAAGCCGTATATTCTCCTGAAGAATGCAACAAACCTGTATTCCTTGCCTTGGAAACTCCGCCATTATTCTGGTGAATCAATTTAATTCTGCTATCGACAGTACTATACTTTTCACAAATCTTGTAAGTATCATCTGTTGATCCATCATCAATAATAATTAATTCAAAATTTTCATATTCTTGATTCAATACACTATTTATTGCTATTTCACATGAAGTTGCAGCATTATAGGCTGGCATGATAATACTAATTTTAGGATATTGCTTTTCATCGAACTTAACCATCATGCACACTTACCTCTCAATCCTTTTTCTATTTGATTCTTTTGGCTGGTACCCCCCCCACTGTGATTCCGGGCTCTAAAAACGAAGTGACAACGACAGCCCCAGCAGCAACAGTAATATTATCAGCCAATGTTACATCTCCAATAATCTTTGCGCCCACACCAACACGTATATTATCTCCCAACACAGGACATTTTGTATCCAAACCGCTATTGCCGATGCAATTATTACCATGCAATTTACAGTTCTTACCAACAACAGATTCAGAATTGACAACCGTGCCAAAAGTATGATAAATAATCAATCCCTTATCAAAAGAGTTTTCACCAATTTCTATCCCTAATTTTCTGCCAAGAATATTTTTTCGTCTACTCGCGAACACAAATCTTAAATAATAATATAAGTTTTCTTTTACTGTAGTAGTATCCAGATATGCGCAAGGCTTTAATATACTTCCAAACCATAGCGTATGGATGACTTCGTAATACATAAAGAATCCTATCCTTTTTGGATATATGACCCAGATTAAGATCTTTCTCATATTTTAAATACTCGTGAAGTTCTTCTCGAGATTCAATCATATTTTTAACACCTCCACTAGATAATCTTACATCAACGCCCACCAACAGCAATTTTCCATATTCCTGGCATATATTTTCTAATCACAAATGCAATCCCTAGAATAACCATCACATTCATAATCGGCAACGCAATATTACTCATAATTCCTGATATGAAATTGTCTCCAAACAATTTCATATAGATTTTTGCAACAGGTCCAATAGTTATAATATGCATACCAAAAATGAAGATCGAACACCCAAAAATCCAGTTTGGTTTTTTACTCGGGATAACACAATCGATGCATAGAAAAATACAAACAGGGTATAAATGTCTGTATATATAGTACATCTCTGCAGAATAATTAGCAAAAATCGGAAGCACTAGCAGTATCAGCCACACTACACAATAAACCCATTGAGACTTGAACACTCGATTCTGACCCAATACTATATTTCCTAAATGCACCCCAAATACAGCACCTAAAGATAAATAGGCAACCAGTATCGCACAGTGGAATATCCCACATCAACACCGATCAAAATATTGATGATGAGTATTCCTACGGCAAGGGTAACGGCAACCTTACTATTTTGAGCCACTTTATAAATAATAGGATATAATAAAACAAAACAAAATAGCACTGGAATAAACCACATTGGCGGATTATATTCCTTTAGAATAATCGCACTAAATAATGATTTAAAACTTATTTTGTCAACCAGTTCATGAGCATTCCTGTATTTAACAAAATCATAAAACATGCTATATCCTAAAGCAATTGAATTATATATAACATAAGGGATTAATAACGATCCTATACGTTTCTTTACCAAATCCGGATAGCTCCTCTTCCTCCCCCCATTTGATGAATACAATAAAAATGCAGACAGCATAAAAAATGCTCCCGTTGCACCATCAAACAGTGTTTCAAAATATTTAGAAACACTACTTACCACACTTGAACTATAGCTTTCAACAAACATCGTGGAAATTCCATGTAATCCAACAATCATGCATGATAGCAAAAAATTTAAATATGTTATTTTATATGAAACTGCTTTTTTCATAAGTTTTTGCTACCTCTCCCTTTCTTGATAGAACATATATAATTACGCCAATGTTGCCCCCAAAAGTATTATAAAACATATCAGAAAACTGAAACGTTCCAACCCTTAAAAAAAGCTGCAAACACTCAATCGATATAGAAACTATCAGCACATATCTAGTCACATCGCAAATCATTTTTGATTTTGTCATTGAACCCTTTAGCCGACCAATAATCTCAGCTAAAATATTAGCGAATGGAATAAAAAGAAGGAAGTTCTCGATGCATTCTGTTGTAAGTACACGCTCGCCTGTAGAGGGACTAATAGTATAGATCCACCATCCACCCATTACATGAGAAACCGGATTCATCCACATATTTCTATTTAGCAAAGTTCTAAATAATATCATAGAGCAATAGAACAGGAAACAAAATACCAACCTAAAATCCTTTGATGTTTTAAATTTATTTATCCAAAAATGAAAGGCCTTTTTCCATCCCATTCCGCCTTGAACAGTATTATCTGTAATCATTAAAAAAGCAAACATTCCTAATACAGAAAATACAACTGACGGCCAAAAGGGCTGATATATCGCTGTCAATACATCTGCTATGACATTTTCTATTATCTTAATTAATTGCACCGGTTTTCCCTTCCCTCTTTATTAGTTTTCAAATTTAAAAGCTTTGCTCCGCAACAGTAAAAGAAATGCGCCAAATACAATAACACTCAGCAAGCCAAATATCAGGAAGATTATAATATCATTAGTTAACGATACAAAGGTCTTAATTGAAAGTACAATAATAATTGAAAGCATTAAGGCACACTCTGTTTTTAGTATTTCTTTAACACAATTGCCAATCCCTGTTGCAAATCCATATTTTTTCTTCATACGAAGAGTTATTCCACACAATGATATCATGCCCGCAATAACTGTGCTTACAAATGTTAAAAAGAATGTAGAAAGATTGTTAGCAAAGTTGTAGGCATCAAGTTCAACACAAGCTCCAAAGTTACTAGCAGTTATTGCAGACTTGTACATTGAAATTGCTTGCGTAATAAGAGTTATTATAAGCATCAGCGAAACTTGCTGCATTTCTTTTTTTTCTGCAATACTTGCCCCATACTTGAGATTTTATTTTTTAAACTCATTATTGACCTCTTACACGCAAAATCATACTAACTACATTTACTCCGCTAAAACAGATTCAATATAGTCCATTGCGTGCTTTCTTTCGGACAGGATTTTTTTATTTACAGTATCATAATCAATTTCCTGCAACAACTCTTCCTTAGACATCTTTCCTAAATCCGCAATATAACGGTATCTTTCTCTTAAGCCCAATTGTTCAAGTATTGCAATTGCACGATCATCATCCGGATTCTCTGCCTGAGGCCAGTTATACGACCAAAACTTCCTATTAAACAGCGCAGAAAACAATGTTCCGTGGAACGACTGAGTCAACACAAGCGATGCATTTTTCATCAAACCCAAAAATGCTAACGGACCGGTTTTTTCGTATTTCTGAAAACCATAACTGCTAAGTTTATAGAATTCAAAAGACTTATAATCCATAACAATTACAGGCATATTAAGCTTGCCTGCAATTTCTTGGATCGTCTGGTTTGTTTCCGGCTTGTTGTGATAAAATGCATAATTAAAAATATAATTGCCTCCTACCTCAGGCACAGGCAAATATTCACACCATTCCTGCGGTGAAAGCAATAAAGTCGGATCTGCCACAATAGGCACAGTCCTCCCTGTTAATTCCTCCAACCATTTTTGACCATTCGGCTCACGCACAGACAGAAATGCAAATTCTTCCAGAAGCTGCTTATAGACATCAAGATTATCAGCATGCTTAAAAATATTCGATCCACCCAAGCTTGGAGAATATGCAACCTTCTTAACACCGTGAATAGTGCTCAGATAAAATTCTTTACCTGCATCAGGGCAACGTACATTCCAGACCTGATCACCACCAGCAATCACCATATCATACTTTTGATTCACTTTCGCCAGCTGCTTGGGCTGTGTATAAACTTCCTTACTTTTTACCAAATATTTATCCGAAAAAGCATTATAGTCTGCATGGCTGGCACTAATCGTTTTACGATATTTCAGTGCGCGAATGTTATGCTCTATTGCTCCTCTAGAAATAGAATAATCGAACATTCCATACATTCTTCTAGAATACTTATTAGAGTAATCGATAATCTCTACATCTGCGCCATACTTTCTTGTCAACACTTCTCTTAAAGCATATGCTTGAAGCATAGATCCACAGTTATGAGATGCTGAAAATGTTAAAATTCCAATTTTCATTATTCAAATTTCCTTTCCTCTATCAATTCTTTAATCAAAGATATAGCATTTAATCCATCATCCCCAATAAACTTCATTGCATAAAATGCACCTGAGTTCATTAGCCAATCTACATCCTCAACAGTCAAACTATCATCTCTAGTATTCTGAACCATATTTTTAACCGCATTAGATTCCCAGGATTGGGGTGGTTTTGCAGTACGAAGACTTCCGGAAAAATCATTTTTTAAGTCGAATATCTTTCCCTTAAATTCAGAATTATAAAGAATTGTTTGTACAAAAAGTTCATCTGCACAAAATGAATTGGCATATATCTTTTTAATCTCATCCATTTTTGCTAGGATATAATCTACTGCATTTTGTGTAATTGACCAGTACACGATGCCTTTTTTAAATATAATGCCTTTCGTGCAACCTTTCACAATATTAAGCTTACTTTGAAGCCCCAAATATTTTTCTCTAACAAAACGCTGTAATTTTTGACGTTTTGTGATTGGTTTTCCTATTTCACTAAACAAATGAACATATTTTGTTCTCCAGCCATAATCACGGGAATTATCAAATCCTACAAATTCCATTCCGGAATGAAGTTCAAAAAATTCATGCATATAGTCCTGTGATTTTAGTGGATAAAAAACACCCGTTAGTAAATGATAATATTCATAGTCTCCATGTTCTCTGGCACAATCCATTAAGTGAAGTTCACATGCAATCTGAGAATATCCCCCCCAATTAACTTCCATACGGGGAATAACATATAATCCTGAAAATCTAACACAACCATTTAATCTATCGATTGGAAAATCAACAGATTTTTTGTCAATATGAACGAAAATATCGTTTCTATTGTCATCTAAAGCCATTATCAATTCTTTTAATATTTCAAACTGGTTATGCGCCATAATCAAGTATGCGTGTTTTTTCATAATCTCACCCTCTCTAATCCAACATGTACTTCAAATCATCTTGACCTCTTCGATTCACTAACGCATTTATTATTAACAAAACCGTGAAATACACATCAATTGAAAGGACTCGATTTTCAAATGTACCAAAGATTAACATAGCTACAATAGGAAGAAGTTCTCTACGATTCAGCCTTTTAGCACCAATCCATAGAAGTATTCCTAGTATAATCAAATATATAGCTCCAACATGAATCAAAAGGTATAAATACATGTTATCTGCATATACCCAACCGTATGTCTTTCCCATATACTCAAATTCAGCACCAAATTTACTTGCTTGTCCAAGCAAAGTTATCCCGTACATATCAAATGCTTTTATATTTGATGTAAAACGATTTGAGGCAAGAACATTTAAGAACAAAAAGAATTTATTCAATGCCGGAATACTTGCGACCCATAGCATAGCAAACGATAGTGCTGACATAATTACAACGCCGTATTGGGCAAATTTCTGCATAGCCTTTTCAAACGAAGACCGCTGGCTAAAAGCCCAAACTAGTGCTATGACTGGTATTGTCCAAACAGCATCAGATTTAGTAAAATAATAAACTGCTGCAGCACCAACCGTAGCAAAAACCCAATGTCTTACCTTTAGTTTATCATAATTAACATAAGCAAATAAATATATCATAAAGATATACTCACGTGCTGCATTATTAGGATGATCATAAAACATCAAATAGCGAACTCCACCATCAAGCATCGGCATCGTTTCTAAACCGCCACGATTCACAAAATACATCAGTATAAAGACGATATAATTAACACACATAAAAGTCAGTGTTGTCTTATATATAATACGAATTGCACGGTCTATATCCATATCCTTTATAAAGAAAGACAGAATCGTAATGTATATAATGGAAGTCGATTGTATTTTTGTAGCAGTGTATATCCCACAAAAAACAAGCGCAATAGCAGCTAACAATTGAATACGTGTCGGTTTTACACGTCCTACCTCTGAAAATATGCAAAACAGAATTCCAACTAATAATACATATTTGAAGAATCCATAATAGTACGAACGAAACAATGGAGAAGTCGTTAACTGGTCTTGAATTGCTACAATAGCAATTAACATATAATATATATTAGATTTATTTATCTTCATCCAAGGATCTCCTTCTATAAACTTTATACACCCCCATGCAATCAGAACCTTCTTTTTATATTTCGAAGATGGTACAGCAGATAGTAGATGATCAACAATAATTCAGCACGTTTTTTACTCATTAACGAACTAAATACTTTTTGCTTTCCTTGAAGATTGGTTAACTGCATATATTGCAACAAAACATCTTGAAACTCTTTTGTTTCTAAGATATTTGTACAATTTTCTACCTTTCTTCTCCAAGACATGGAGCATATTGCTAACAAAGAAATACATTTTCTTACCTTCATAAGATAGGTCCTGTATACTCTTGTTTTAGCAACCTCATAAACCCCAAACTCTTCTAAAATTGCTATTTGGGTTTTTAACATTTTACAGTATTTTTCAAAACGATCTGAACGGTATGTATGTGTTAACGATTCTTCATTTTCACAGTAAAAATAGCAACAATCTGGAATTAGAACAGCACGACTAATATTTAAAATGTAAACAATGTTAAAGAACAAATCTTCTGACACATACTCTCTTTCTGACACAAAGCGAAGAGAATACGCATCAATTATGTGTTTTCTATACACATTACAACAAACGCTCATTTCCAGTTCAACGTCGCCAACTGCAGTTGGCGACGACCCAAGTATAGGAAGAAGAATACGTTGAATCATATTATTTTTTTCTACAATTACTGTAGAATCCGTCACCTGTTTTTTGATTTCGCTACCATCAATAAATTTTCGGGTCAATCCTCCAATAACCAAATCTGCGTCTTCTAAAATCATATGATTAACATACTTTTCAATAAAATCATACGTAATATAATCATCCGAATCTACAAAAGCAACAAACTCACCAGTAGCAATATCTAAACCAGAATTACGCGCAAATCCAAGTCCTCCGTTTTTTTTATGGATAACTTTGATTCTATTGTCCCTTTCTGCCCATCTATCGCAAATATCACCACAGTTATCTGGCGATTCGTCATCAACCAGAATTATTTCCAAATTTGTATAAGATTGTTTCACAATCGAATTTAAGCACCTCTCAAGAAATGTCTCCACATTATATATTGGCACTATAACACTAACCAGACCCTTATTCAGCACCTAAAAACCCCCTTACTTCACTTATGTAAATAATTTAAGATTTTTGTTCTAACCATATCAAAAGCTACATCATTCATTCCACTGTTAATTACAATATCGGCCATCGCCTTTGTTGGTTCAACATATAAATAGTGCATCGGTTTAACAGTGGCTACATACTGTTCAAAAATACCCTCTAAATCGCGACCTCGCTCTTTCATATCTCGAATAGCTCTGCGCATAATTCTTTCATCCGCATCTGCCTCGACATATATCTTGATATCCAAAAGGTCTCTAAGCGCCTTGTTTTGTAGCACAAGGATTCCTTCCACAATGATAACCTTTCTCGGTTCAACTCTAGTTGTTCTAATCGAACGAGTATGTTGAGAGTAATCATATACCGGGCAGTCTATAGCCCGTCCCTCTTTCAGCATTTGAAGATGCTTTATCAGCAAATCATTTTCTATGGCGTCCGGATGGTCATAGTTTATTTTCTTTCTCTCTTCAAACGGAATTCCATCTCGACTTTTATAATAATTGTCTTGATAAACAACTGATACAAGATTTCCAAATTCTTCTTTTATTCTGTTTGTAAATGTCGATTTACCCGATCCTGTGCCCCCTGCAACACCAATTACAATTCGCTTCACAACTATATTCTCCCTAATAGTACAGTATTTTTCTCCAATCATCCGCAAGTTTTTGGATACAGTCTGCATTTTCAATATAGGCATTGATCAAATTCTGGTATAGATTGTTTTCAAAATTAAAGCCATAATTCGACCCACACTTTAAATAATGAATCCAACTTCTCATTTTTTTACTCAAGCAGTTTATTCTCGCCTTTGTTATACCTTTTTTCTGCAAAACTGTATTAATGGCAGCAACATATTTTCTAAGATTTTCATCTAAAATTTCGCACGACTCACCATTCTCTCTTAGATAAGAGAACGCCTTTTCATAATCTGACAGAAACTTTTCTCCAAATATGTCTATAACCATTTCTCGTTGTTGTATTATCCTATCACGCTGTTTATGATAAGAAGATATATACATTTTATTGCAAAGCAAATATGCACTAACAATCGCTAGCATTACCTTTGCTTTCCAAAGTTTCTTATAGTTATTATCGTACTGCGCCGACCCTCGATTGAGAAAACACATCAGTTCACCGATTCTATTTCCAACAATTCTCTTGGCCTCAAATGGATCCACTTGATCAAGTGGCACCTGTTTTAAGTGAAGATAATCTGTTCCCCATGCCGTATAGCTTCCATTAAAAATATCGTATGTGAAAAGCGACTTATACTTTGGCTCAACAATGGCAAAATTGTGATTCTGTGCTTTGATGATTCTTTGCTTTTGAAATGGCATAAATTCGACCAGCTCTGAGAAACACTTTTCTGTATCTTGCATTAGCCGCAATACTTTTCCCTTATTCTTAAACTTGTCATATACTAATGCAATTTCGACATCGCTCTTTAATGTCAGATAACCCTTTTCATCTTTTTCAAAGGTCGGCTCATTTCGTCCAAAGCTTCCTGTTACTATAATTGACGAAATGCAACTTGCATTCGTATGCGTTGTCACTTTCGAGACAATTTCTTGTATTAAATCAGATATGTATGTATTCACATCTGTGTATTTTTGTTTCATAGTCAGTTCGCCTTTTCTGTGTTCACAATATTCTGGCCTCGTAATGCATATCCATCTCTACTAATTCCCGTTTGTTCCATAACAGAAGGAAGAACATCTGTAAGATATGCAAATTCCCGATCACTTGCCAGTGGTTTATTTGAGCAGAAAATACCGTAATGCTTTGGCAGGGTCGGTTCAAACCCATGTCCAGATTTTACAGAATGGCCAAAGCCCCATATCGTCTTTGTGAATTCGTGTGGTGCGGCTAAATAAAAAATCAATTCACCATGTTCTTTTGGGTTCACTTGTAAATGGTATTTTTTTTGATAAGCTTCATCCAGAACAAATCCAAGATTTTGCTTGACCATCTTACTTATTACATTGCCAACTTCTTTACGCTCTTTTTCATTTCGGAACCAAAAGCGAGCATAATTAGACTCAATCAAATGGATGTAATTATTCACATTCAAGCCTTCTGGTTTAAAATAAGTGTTAATATCAATATAAGGTTCCTCAAGATCAATATGGCCGTGATCCGAATAAGCAATAACAGTTACATCATCATTGCTTTTTTTTGCTTTTTCATATGTCTGCTTAATAAAAGCGTCCACCTTCGTAAAATAATCTTGAACTTCTTTTCCATTTTCGCCATATGTATGCATCATATTATCTGTGTATCCGATGAAGAAATACGCAAATTCATCGTTTTTGTAGTCAACACAGCTTTCTTCTTTAAATGCATCATCCGCTTGCGTTCCTCGATGTAATGCAACAACATGATGAGGGATATTATTCTTTTTCATGATAGTAAACAAATTAGGAATATCGCTTTTCCATCGTGAATCATTCCACATCACTTCATCACAAGGCTCAAAAAGTGGCCAATACTTCAATGGAAGATTCACTAAGCACGAAACACCTGCATACGATGTGTTCTTACTTAATTTTCTCGTTATTTTTCCTAGTACAAGCTTCAGAGGAAGAAAATTGATATATTTCAATCCTGGAACATAGTTGAGCCATTTATATGGGGAATTATCCCCACGCTTCCAAATAAACCACGTTCCATGCTCCTCTATATAGCGGCTCGTATACATAGTTGCATGGCATGCGCACGAGTAGCCGAAATCGCTCATCAATGGTTTAGAATTAATAGATGACAAAAAAGGCATATATTGCTTCATCATGTCATATTTTACGCCATCCATAAAGAACAACAAAACCATAGTGTGATTCTCCTTTCATCGTTTATATACTTTCAAAAAAGTTTCAACTAATTACTTTCTCAGCAAACTTTCATAGATCATTTGATACTTCTTATTTTTTTCCTGCCAAGTATACTTTTCTGCTTTCTTTCGTGCGTTTTTTCCACGTCGTGTTACTTCATCAGGATTAGCAATACATTCAAGAATTGCCTTTTTCAAATTCTCAACGTATTCTTCTTTCGAGTTTCCTTCATAAAGCCAACCCGTGTCTTTATCAAAAAGAGTTGCTCCGCCAAACTTATTAATGGTAATAACCGGAATACCTTTTGACATTGCCTCCAATAAGACCGTGCCTGTCGTCTCTCGAATGCTCGGCATAATAAATACATTCGCACCTGCATATTCCTTTTCCATTTCCATATAGGGAATGGAACCCATGCAGTGCACATGCTCAGACAAGTTCAGGTCATCCTTACAGCGTTTACGCAGATGCTCAAGCTCCGGACCATCGCCTACAACTCTAACCTGATATCTAGTTTTCTGTGGAATTCTCATCAATGCATCAAAAAGGAAATCCAAGCCCTTTCGATAAATCATTCTTCCGGCAACCAGAAAAACGCATTCTTCATTTCTGCCCTTTTCTTTGCTAGTATCCTTAATATCATTTATATCTACCGCAACCTCAGTTACTGGCTCGTCACTTACATTGTAATTCTTCATTCATTTTTTCCTTTTCTGTCCAGTTCACTAATTCGTCCGGTCTTAATCCATTATCAAAGACTAATTCATATGGACAGTTTAGTTCTGCCCCCCACGAGGAATTCTTGAGTCTCTTTATTTGCAAACATAATATAATCGCAACGATTTAGTTTGCCTGTGATTCTCAGCTTAAAACGATACCAACGATTTATCTCCGAACGAACGACTTCAATGATTTCATGTCCCTTTGCGTAATCTTTTAACCCATTAGGCAAAGACTCTCCGCCGCCAAGTGGTCCACAGACAAATTTGATATTTGCTATCTTTCCATAGTCTCCAATTGCACGGAACTCAATTGGTGTAATCTGATGAATAACGTCAATTTTCTGATCCGCACAGATTTTCTTTGCAAGAGGAAGCACTCGTCTATTCCACACATTAAGTCTTCCAGAATACATAAATCCTTTGAAGATTTTTTTGTAAAAAGCCGGGATGTCGACATAATAGAACTCTATGTTTTCAAGCGGATGGCTCTGCAAATATCTTTCAACTGGTTCACGCTGTTCTTCTTTTGTAATCACATAAACTTTATTTGTTTTTGAACTCTCAAAAGGAACACACCAGCCGATTTTGTCTTCGCTTCCTGCAAAAGGGTTACATGAATAAGCTATATATAGGATATTCATCACTTCGTCTCCATCTGCTGTGCAATATCAGCATCCACGATTTCCTCGCCGGTCTT
>OHHV01000321.1_pt1 | contig 21960 bp, 28 predicted proteins | sample 1568141 | NCBI WGS metagenome assembly OHHV01 (sample SAMEA3879589, study PRJEB24766) | human gut metagenome | biome: human-associated habitat; feature: feces | place: USA | collected 1985/1987
AGGGGCAAAATGAGCGAAAAGCGAATTTTGGTACTGCGGTAGAATCTTGCTCTAAAAAACTACCGCTTTCCTCGGCGGCTCTGGTTTGCGGATATACTGGCTTGCTCCACCAATATAGCGATTGCGGCGGCGTGTTCTGCCCGCTGTTCACCACTACAACGGTGAAAAGGGGGCGTTTTGGCAAACGCAGCGGAATTTTTTTTGTTTTCCCTGTCTGCTCCCTACAACAATCCGGCGGTGTGGTTTGCCAAAGATTTTTGAAAATGGGCGCAAAAAAGCAGTAAACCTTTTCAAGATTTACTGCTTATCTGCCGCTGTGATGGGCGGCGGTATTAAATTGTCAGCCGTTTTTCAAATGGAATTTATCTGCAATCGCTTTCTTTCTGCTTTCCAATTCCTTTTCTGTAATCTTCCATAATCCTAACGCAATGATCTGCTATCTTTTGCATTCCGAGTTCTTCAAAAAAGGCAATTTGTATTTTCATCAGTTCTTCACAAACAGTCAACTTCTGCTCATCCATATTGCTAATAGCAAGCCATGGGAACGCTTTATATTTCTTAGTGTCCCCAATGAGAAAATTGTACCCTATCAACTCATTTTCACGGAAAACGAAATAGAATTGTGGGCCTGAACCTGGAACTGACTTTTCCATAATTTGCTGCATTGTTTTCACGCCGCCGTATGCCGGAAAAAAACCTATTCGCTCAAGAGCATTTAATATGTCAATCCTTTTATCTGTGGGTATGTCTCTATAATTGATAATCTGTTCCATTTGATCTACCCTCATTGAAGTTTAATTTGTCAGCCTCTAATTATACAACTTTTCTGTTTAGCGGTCAAAGCGGAACTTCAACAGGCTTTCTATCAGTTGCCTGACGATATGCTCCTGCATATCCGTGTTAATCTGTCCGTCCATTTTCGCACAAGAGCGGATATATCCCGCATAATGGGATAGGACGGCGGCAACAGCTTCCGGGTCGCCCTCGCTTGCCTTAACGATTGTCTCATAGGGAAGTAGCTGGCTCATAGGACAATCCCTCCAACTCTGCCCGTAGCTGCTGCAAAATCATCTGAATACGCCGCCCGGTTGTGTTGCCAGCCCGTCCATATCTCCGTCCAATCTCCCTATGCGTCAATCGTTGGAAGTAGTACAAGAAAATGATTTCCTGTTCCATCTGTGATAGTGCGGACAGGGCTGCGGCAAGCTCTGGGCTTTCCAAAAGCACCATCTGACCACAGACGAAAAGCGGATAGCTGTTCATGGCAGCTTGCTCCGCAAAGTATTTATCTGTGGTGCTGAATGGATAGTGTTTTTCTTCTATCAGATATTCAAGCGAGATTTCCCGTTTGCGGCGGCTGCGTATGCTCCGGGCTGCGTCTATGGCAGCGTGGCGAATAACAGTCTTGCAAAAGGCATCGTGTGTATGCCGGATATGTTCTTGATACTTTTCGTGTTCGGTCATGGAAAATCCCCCTTTCTGAATAATGGCAGAGGGCGGCAGCATCTTGTGCTGTCGCCCTCTTGATTACCGAACAGCAAAGACGGGCGGGGCTGTCAACGGCGGCGCATTTGCGCCGTTCATCTTGACCGTTGACAGGCTCGGCTGGTTTTGCTATATTTTTTCAAAATTATCTATTTTGCGCTGGATATTTGTAGTGTATCATCCTCTAATTCAACTATTACTTCTATATATTGGTTTTCGGCATTTAAGGGGTATCCCCAGCTCATGGAACCGGCATTTTTTGAAAAATTATTATGATACTGCAAATTATATAAAGTGATTCTTTGACCACACACTTCATTATTGTCATTCAAAATATCTTCTGTTTTTGAATCAAAAGAAAGCGATTTCCCTGCTTCTGCTTCTAAAAGAATATAGGCATAATCGCCTTCTGTTTTTGTTGACAGTGAAATACTATCTTTCGTAACAGGGTAACTAATACCTATATAAAGCAATATTGCACTAAGTATTACTACAAATACAAGACATACAACACCCACTATTTTAAAGATTCGTTTGGCTATTTTCTTTTTTACCGCCGTTATTACATTTGTATCATTTTCTCTTTCTGAAGTTTCTGCCTTATCAATTTTCTTGCCTGATTTCAGACATTCAAGTTCTGCCGCACAATCAGAACAATTTTCAAGATGTTCTTTTACAAATACCGCTGTATCTTCGCTTACCATATTTTCAAAGTACAGCGGCAACACATCACGAACGATACTACACTCTCTTTTCATTATTGATTTCCTCCAATCTGCTTTGTATTATTTTCCTTGCTCGATGGTAGGTAACACAGGCCCAATTATCTGTCTTGCTATATAGATCGCCTATTTCCTTGAAAGACAATTCTCCAAACACACGCCACATAAAAACTTCCTTGTAAGGGTCGGGTATTGTATGTAAAATTTTTCGTATTTGCTGAGACTCGTCCTGTACTCCAATTTGTTCTTCAATAAAAGCATTCGGGTCTACTATATTCTGTAACTCTGTTTCATCAACACTTGCTGTTCTATGACTTTTTTTCAAGTATGAGTAGTACGTGTTTTTCGCAATTTGGCAAAGCCATACACGCATATCACATTCGCCACGAAAATCTCCAATGGATTTCATTGCCTTTAAAAAAGTTTCACTTGTAATTTCCTCTGCAATATGTTCATCACCAGAAAGTTTCCGAATATAGCGATATACCGACTTAAAATAGATGTTGTATATCTGCTCAAACTCCATTACTCTACCACCTCCTTTCATCTATAAGGCTCCGCAAATGCAGAAATCTTACAAATATTTTTGAAAAATTTTCGGGAAGCAGAAAACGGCGACTTGGCGATTGTTACACCTGTTCGCCGCTGCTCAAATTCTTGTTTCAGTATAGCATACGGGTATGAGTTTTTCTATCATATTCCCCTTGCTCTCGGAATAGCGACAGGCTGTCCTTGTCTTATTTTTGTTGTTGCTTCTTTACCGCACATGAGCATTGGCCCCCGGGTTGTCATTGCCATATCCTTCCAGCAGGTTGATGACACCCCATGCCGCAAGTCCGGCACCGATGGCACAAACCAGTGTTTTTAAGGTCGTAATCGCCGTAGTAAAAAATCCCATATGTGAAACCAAAATCACAGATTTTGCTTATTTTGTTGTTTTAAGACGAATCCCAAAGAGAAAGGAGGCCTGTTTTGTCATTTTTACAAGCCCCCTGTCACTGCGACTTTGGTATCTCCTTTCATAAATATCACTGTTTAAGATTTATCCCTCGGTCGTCTATCCAGACTTCTGGCGCCGGATCAGCCACATATTTAGTTGTTCAAACTTGTGTTTCTTTGCTCCCTAAGCAAGGAGCACGAATACAATTTTTCATTGCATCACCTCCATAAGTGCAAAAGACCGCTTCAATCTTTTACGATCAAAACGGTCTTGGGTTATTACTTATTGTAAAATTCTTTAATTTGTGATATCAAGCTGTCTTCTTCGATTTCCTCGGTTAGATAATCCATATACTGCTTTCGTCCAGTCTTCAAATATCTTAACCAACCATGTAAACAGTATTTATAGTCTTCGTCTAGGGTACATAATTTTGAAAATTTACCTACATAGTTATTACCAGCATTCCAACATTCAAGGCGAACAGGATATAACATACCATCTTTATTATCAGATATTATTTTGACATAACCATCCTCATCTACAACCAGCTGATTATTATGTCTGTCATCTGCATTTCTCATTGCAGTTTCTATCTCTGATTTTTCGAATAAATGAGAGGGAATTCCATGCCGTCTAAAAGAAATACTAAAACATTGATGATAATCGTCAACTGCTGCCAAACCTTCGTTATTCAAATACTCTTCAAATATCTTCGCGATATTTCCAAGAATTTCAACAGCTTCCTCACGATTGTTTACGAATGCGCATTCTTCAAAATTACCAACTGTTACCTCTTTAATTAATCCATCGCGGCAAATGCATTTCTGTTTATTATTTATTAAATCAAAAATATTATCACCTGAGGATTCTCTAAATTCGAAAAAGAAACGGATAGGTCGTTCAGGATATTCTGTAGTCAAGCAAAATGCATTAAAAAAGTTCCACTCTTTATAGTTTTCTTTTATAAAAGCAAGCCTTTTCTTTATAAGAGCTCTTGCATCCTCCATTTTTTTCTTTTCTTCGTTATCTTTATCAGTTGTTTTGAAAGGATTTTGATTAAAATATGAAGATTCTAGAATCATACGATCTATTTCTTCTCTAGACAACTCTTTGAAACGTTCATCACAAGAAGCTTTCTCAAATAATGCCAGATACATTTTTATCAATTTTTCAATATATTCTCTAAATTCATCACTTTCAAACATTCCATGGCGGCCGTCATATGTACCTGAAATATGGTTATATGGTCCGTTTTTTAGAACAAAAAGAAAAGATCCTTCCAAATACCTTTTAACTTCTTTATATCCCTCTGGTAAAGGCTTTCCAGAGTCATAATCATATACACCATACTGTACATATGAAGCATCTACATAATGTCCTGGTACATCTTCAACCAAATATTCATAATCTATTTTATCGTACTTACATATAATTGGAGTTAATTTCTTCAAATCCAGCCGGAAATAACTCCATCTGTAATCTTCGGAAAATCCCTCATATTGTAATGATTTAGGTTTTACAAGATAGCAAATTCCTAATGTGTCATACAAGTAGATACAATTCTCTTCCGCAGCCCTCATAGCATACGAAAAATCTAATCCACCATAATCTGATAATAGCATATGGTTATACGCAGGTGTCCGTCCAATAATATTTAATACAGCAACTATTTTATCAATTTCTCTCCATACAGAAGAACCTGGCACATTTTCTCCAAATAATTGCTGTGTCAAAAACATCCAATCACTGTTTTGGGACTTATCAAAATCGTTAGCAATCTCACTCCAAGATAATAATCGTTCTTTAAACATATGAATATCAGGTCTTAAATTGGGATCATTGTTAGTTGAATCCTTAAGCAATTCATCAATTTCAACCAAGTGCTCATCTTTAAATCTAGATACATATCTCAAACTATGGCTCTCATCAAGATGATTATATACACCATCGAACCCCTTTTCATCTCCACTAAGAAACATCCACAATGTTTTTGCAAGTGAAAAAACATCAGCTTTACTTGCGTCCGCCACTTTAGGATTTCTCTTCATTTCTGGTGCAATTGTAAATATAGCCCCCAATCCCTGATCTGATCTTGTAAAATCATCATTATCTGGAAAGTCTACCAGCCCAAAATCACCTAATGAAAATCTTCCTTCATAGTAATAAATATTACTTGGTTTGATATCCCTGTGATGTATCCTTTTGTCATGTAGCTGCTCTAATGTCTCGCATAACTGAAGAACACCATTGACTATTTCTTGGAGGTTCTTTTCATTAATAAACTCCATTACAGGCTGAGCAATTGGCATAGTATACCAATAGTTTTCACAATCATCAGCAATCACAGGAATAATTCCTGGTATAATAGCAGAATTCTCTTTTGCTATTTGAATCTCACTAATGAAACGTGATTTCTTTTCTTCATTTCTATTTCGAAGTTCTTTCAATGCATATTGACACCCTGATGTTTTCTCTGTCACAAGATACACATCTGCATTACCTCCTGCCCCCAGATCTTTAATTTCATCAAAGAAAGAAAGCCATCTCTTTGTTTTGGGTTTACTCATAACAATCTCCTTTCATCACTAATCATAGGTATTAGTATATCATAAAAGAAGTTGCAGTAGTTGTTTCGGAATCATCTTCCTAGTTTGTTAGAAAACTCTTCTCCTTCTGTATCTCAGTCGGATGATTTAGCGCCCCATTATTACACCCTTAATCTGGAAGGCCAAAATAAGTTATCCAGTTTAATGCGCCTCACGGCTTACATGAACGCCTTTAAGAGATAACGATAAAGCCATAACCTATTAAATACGACGATTCCTATGTTGTCAGATTTTTATTATGTCGCCATTCCATCTTCACCAACAAAACCCGATACAACGTGTAACCAACGTAATTTCTGGACTATTTGCGTTTTGTCGTATAATTTCTGTATAGTCCTTTCTTTATCAAAGGAAAGAGAAAAACCCTGTAACCCCCTGTGACAACATAAAGTATTTCTCTTTGGAAAATCCGACACTGCGCAGCCGGTACTTACATTTTAGCCGATGGGGTACCGGCTACCTTTTTCCAATGGCATCCATTGCTTTCCTCCTTCCATTTTGCGACAACTTGTCGGGAAGCTGCCAGTTTACTGGTTACATCTCATAGACTTCCACCGTATCATCCGGCTTCAGCACGAGACTGGTGCTAAGATATTTTTCAATATCAAAGCGGTTCTTTTTGTCATAGTCCGACAGATACCTGTAATTCTTATGCTTGCAGATGTCATATTTATCCGAGAAGAACGGCCTGACACCACGAAGCTGCAGGATACATTTTCCGCCGTCCATAACTGCTATTTCATCCTGGCTCATCAGCTCCTTCCCTGTTTTCTGGTAATTCATACCATAGGAACGCTGGCTTCCCCTCGTATCCGAGGTATTATAAAGATCAATCGTTTCCTTTCCCAGAAGTTCCGCCATCTCTTTTAAGGTGGTCTTTTCCTTCCCTCCCAGAAAGATCGTGGAATCACAATTGCCTTCAATCGTGTCAGCATTATCCTTATAGATCGCCTTTAGCTGGCTCTTGGACTGCAAAATAATAGAAGCTGATATTTCCCTGCTACGGATAGTAGCAATCAGCTTCTCAAGCTTTGGTATCTGCCCAATATTCGCAAACTCATCAAGCAGGCAACGCACATGGATCGGCAGCCTGCCGTCATATACATCATCCGCCCGGTCACACAGCAGGTTAAATAACTGCGTATACATCATGGATACCACAAAATTGAACGTATCGTCCGTATCAGAAATGATGACAAACAATGCTGTCTTCCTGTCTCCCAGCATATCCAGTTCCAATTCATCGTAGCTCATAAGCTCCCGCAGTTCCTTAATATCAAATGGAGCAAGCCTTGCACCGCAGCTGATCAGGATAGACTTTGCCGTCTTTCCGGCAGCAAGTTTATATTTTTTGTACTGTCTCACTGCAAAGTGTTCCGGGTCTCTCTGCTCCAGTTCCTCAAACATAATGTCAACCGGATTTTTGAAATTTTCATCGTCTTCCCTTGCCTCTGATGCATTGATCATGGCAAGAAGTGTATTGAAATTCTTTTATTCCTCACGGCCCTCATACCAGATATAACCGATCAGCGCACAGTAATATAATTTCTCGGCTTTTACCCAAAAATCTTCTCCTGCCTGCTGGCCTTCCCCTTTGGTATTGGCAATGATGGTTGTCACCAGTTTCAGGATGTCTTTTTCACTGCGGATGTAAACAAACGGATTATAATGCATGGATTTTTTGAAATTGATGGTATTCAGGACCTTGATTTTATAAGGCTCATACACTACTTTTCCATTTTTATCACGCATCAGTTTCCCATTCTCATCCGTCATGGGTGTGCCTCTTGCAAGCAATTTTCCCACCTCCACTAAAACAGTCCCTTTCGGGTCTGTGACCACATAAGAGCTGTGCATCTGCATCAGGTTCGGTTTTACAAAAAACCGAGTCTTGCCCGAACCGGAACCGCCGATCACCAGAATATTTTTATTTCTGGCAAATTTAGGGTTCTTCGGCCTGCCGGACATCATCAGCCATTCCGTTGCTGTAAGAATGATATTATTCTCAAACACCGGATCTTTGTATGGCTGAATATCTTTTTCCGTTCCCCATCTGGCAGAACCATACTCAACACCCTGCCGGTACTTCTTGGCGTTCTTTGATCTGTAATACACGATCAGTTTTATTGCCACACCACCGGCAAATCCATAAAGCAGATCCATGTAAAACATGCTGGGAAACGGGTCTGCAAATGCACGCTCAAAATAGTTTAAAGTTTCCATCAGCTTATCCCACCCGGTTGCTCCCTCACTGACCCGGTAGAGCCATGCAATCTTATCTGTGAAATAACCGCATATGAGATAAGGAAAATTTGTGAGAAACAATTTTTTCTTATCCAGTGACTGCAGACTGTTGATCTTTTCCTGCACAAATGCCCTCACATCCGCAATCACTTTTCCGGGAATGCTGTCTGCCGGAATAGAAAAGCTGAACTGTTTTGATTTCTGCTTCGGCGATGCACGGCTTCGATGTCCTTTTTCACCTTTTTTCTGGCTACGGGGATCGTCCGGCTTTAAATTCATCATAAGCTCTGCCCCCTGTCCTTCTGGTGTTCTTTGGCCCGCTCCCGGTTCTTGCCCTTTGCAACAATCTCTTTGAAATGGGTAAGTTTTTCCATAATGGAAGGCTTATCCTTCTGCTTCATCTGCTTTCCGACATACTCCTTGAACGCCTGGTTCAATACATCCGTATCCCGTCCTTTGAAGAACACAAGATATTTTGGAGGATTTTCCGATTTATCCTTTTTTAAGGCATAATCAATCCCATATTTTTTCGCCACACGTTCAAAAGACTTGATGTTACCATCATTAATTTCAATGTTGGAAACACCGGCATTCTGGCCGATCAGCTCTTTAACCGTCTGCTTTCCCTGCTTATAAGGATTTTTCCCTTTCTGGTGCTGTGCTGCCAGAAACTTCCGCAGCGCAGCACGCAGCACGTTACCAGTTAGTTTCGCTGTCCTGATGGATAAAGCAATCGTCCTCTGGGTAACCTCTTCTTCCATTTTGCAAGACCTCCTTTCTTTCTGCCGGTCTCCTTCACGGCGGTACCAGCAGGTGGTGTATATACTGCTTCATTCTGGCTCCTTTCCACCTCCCGACAATTTGTCGGGAGGTGCATTGATAAATAAAAAACCGACAGATTCAATCTCAATAAACTGAACCTGTCGGCTATGTAAAACTATATGTAATTGTAATATCTGACTGCCTGTGCAGTCGGTTTATTGCTTTCTCCGGATTACAGGAACCTGTTTCACTTTCTTTCCAACATTCCTGCGCTGCAATGCAAAGACCATATCACTGGTACGCTCAAAAAAACCTATATCTTTCTTCCAGCTCATTCCGCATTTGCAGTGCTGCAATCCGATAAACTGCTGTTTCATCTTCCTGCCACACTTCGGACAGATTTTGTTACTTGCTCCCATGATTTTCACATCCTTAAAATTAGAACTGTAAATGTGTTTTATGTAGATATATATCAATTTTTCTTCCTTGACTAATAATATGCATTTTAACTTTCATCACATTTACATATATTCTAACATATCATATGTTCTGTCATATTTACTATTAAAAATCATTTTATTATGATTAGCAGAAAATTAAAATTTCGTTGTCTGAAGTACATGAACATATTTACGTTTAATTCTAAGACACTCTATTTTTTTATACAATTCTTTCCTTTTTTCTGGTAACTCCTTTTTATCACAAAAAACATAAAAATACCAATTCGCAGTTTTCAATACATGTTTTTTTATTTCCTGAAAATACGGCATATCTACATTTCCTAAAGAATGACCAAATATATGAAGTTCTGCTACCCCCATATAGTGATTAATTATAGATTCATTTATTTCCACTATTTTTTTTGTGTCCTTAAACGAATTCATATAGAATTTATATATTCCTCGTGAAATTTCGGCACCATTCTTATCTAGCCTTTCCTCTTTTTCATAAGCTTCATTTTGGTACTTCTCAATAGCAGCCAAATTTCCATGTCCCATTATCACTGATTTTTCTGCCACCGAACCATGTATATGACAAATTTTGTTTGCCGGAATCTTATATACTTTTTCTAGAACCTCTGTATAATTAAATGTAAAAAAATAACTATCTTTCTCATTGATTCTTTTGAAAATGGGCTTAATGCTATTTATATCTATTGATTCTACCCATTGCAAAACTGTTTTATTCAATTGATTCATAAAAATGTAATATGGTTCAAAATGATATCTTAATGTATCCTCAACATCATACATTTCTTCACCGTCATCTGTAACCATTTCATCTATTGCACATTCTGCCATTGTTTCAAAATCCGTTTCAAATGCATCTCCCTCGCCCAAATTAGTTTCAAAATCACGCCACCAATAATCCGTAGATTTACCTAATCCATATGTACTTTCCATACGCATACAAAAATCTTCATTTTCAGGGCTACTTTTCAAAAAAGCACGATAATCGAGATACCTCGTAGGTATTTTATGTGCCAAGTCAAACCCATTCCCAATAATAAATAAACGTTTCATGCAATCTCCTTACTAATACCTAATCAAATTTTATACTCTATATTCACCAAGTACATCAAATTATTATTTTACAACTAAATTATACTTCATCCAATAAAAATTTTACCATCCTTGATAATTGATAATTTGTCGCTCTAATAATAATAGTATACACTATTTTTACATGTCATGGTAGAACGTACCTAATTGTTTATCATTTTTCCAGAAGAAACACCGTTGAAAACTGAATGCATAATTTATCCTCTTCCCACCTTGCCATGTCCATCATCATACACTGGGACAGCACATCCACATTTTCCAACTGATAAATCCGATTGCAGATCTCCGACATATCTTCCAATGAGCCTTTTTACAATGCCAGTTCTTTCCGGTACATCAGGCACTGCAGATACAATACTGCCAGATGCTTTCTACTGAAAATCAGTGCCGTAGTTTCTTCTCCATTTACTCTGCATTTCCTCTTTTCCTTTTCTTCCTCTGTCAGACTCAGGACACACTTCACATTTTCCACATACACATCCCCGTCAAAAGATGGCTGTTTTTTCTTAATCCACTGCTTTGCCGCCATTTCCATCCGTTTTCTGTCAAACTCTGATTTTGCTGTCCGAAAGTTTGGCTTTTTCCCTGCAGCATCCATATAAACATTGCTTTTCAGCAACTTGCCAGCAATACCTCCGTACTCCCCAACACGGAAAAATTAATCAAGAAGCTGGTTCATTTTTGCCTGGCTGTCAACTAGGTGGTAACTGTCTTTCTCAAATTCCATTCCTTCAAAATGTACCGGTGCGCTTCCCTTGCTGATCTCTTTCTCAATCGTTCTTAAAACATCTCTCTGTGACTCCATCTTATCCTCCAATTCTCTCTGTCCATTCTCCTGAAATCTACGTTCAAATAAAATTCCCATTTCTTCATCTGCCCTTTTACCGACAACCAACAATGGATAGAAAAACAATGCCATAACTATCTGCGCTGCCAGAAAATAAACTACAATCATCTCTGTTCCCCCTGTTCCAATATTCTTCCGATGTTTTCCCATTTAAAAAACGGACTGATTTTTTTCAACACTGCAATCAAATCCGCTTCATTCTCAATCTCAATATCTATAAATTCTATTACACTGACTCCAAGCCCACCGGCTATCTTCTTTAACTGGTCAATCTTTGGTTTTCTTATCCCCAGTTCATATTTCCGGATGGATTGTTCATGGATACCGGCTCTTTTTCCAAGCTGTTCCTGCGACAATCCTTTTTGCTGGCGAAAGTATCTGATTTTTTCTGCTACATCCATCTGCTCAATTCCCTTCTTTTTCTTCATATCCAAGATTCCCTATTTCCTCTTCCAGTTCTTTTGCTGACAGAACAAAACAGCATACCAGAAATACGAAAAACAGGAAGGTGACAATAATCACACCTAACAATACAATCTCCATCTTCATTCTCCTTGCTCCATGGCCTCATAGACAGAGAAAAAGCAACCAGATCAATAAACCGGCTGCTTCTCCTTCATGGGTTATTCTGTTTTATTATCTTCCAGTGTAAATGCCTCCGCTGTCAGGCGTATCCCCATTGCGATTCCCTGAATAAAATGCTCCCCGTTCTCCATGGCAGCAAGCTGTACTGAATAATCTTTGTAATCCTGAAACATCTGTGCCAGTTCCGGGGATAGATGGCTGGCAAACTCCACTTCCACAGTATTGCATAATTTCATGGTATCATGGTATTCTTTCTTTCGGGGACAGCACTGCTCTCTTGGCATGACACCTTCATAAAACATCTGCTCCATCAATTTTCTGTCCATCTCAGACCTCCGTTTCATTCTTCCATTACTGGCACACACCAATCATTCTGGTAACTCCCCAAACCAATCCCTTCATCAGTGTAAAAACCGCTTCCGACAAACGCCATACCAGTATGAAACTACCGATAACACCACCGACCAGCAGATTCAATGCAAATATCCCAACTGTTTCACCAATACCGTAACCGCTTGGTATCAACCAGACAAACATCTTCTGTACCCCAAACGGTATTCCCATCAGGAACAGCAGTTTCCAGTAATCAATGCAACCCTCTGCCATACACAGTGGCCGGAAAACCATTGCCAGAAAAAGGACTGCCATCACCAGCCATATTACTTTTTTCCAAATTTCCTTAACCATTGCTCCAACCTCCTCCATACATATCATGATTGACTTCTGCTCTATAGTAATTTCCAATCGTGCTTGGGGCATTAAACAGGCAGGTCAGCAAATACGCTTTTACATTCCGGACTTTTGTTGTCGTGTCATGCAGGCATTCAAGCACATACTGGATATGGGAATAATTTAACTTCAGAAGCTTATTTTTTACAAACTGATATGGATATTCAGCCCCGCTGATCATAACGGTCTCCCGGTCAATGCTGATAGTCTCAACAAGAAGCTCTACGATCTCGTCTATGTACTCACGATCACCAGTCCTGCATCCCTGGATTAAAATGTCATAATCAATATTGGTTTTCACAATATCGGTGTATGCCTGTATGACATCCATCGCATCCATCCAATTTTCTGTCCAGTTTTCCTGCATTTTTCCTGATGGATTGATAGAATCAGTATTACTCCTATTATTCTTGTTAATATAAGTATTATTAGGGTCGGTTTTCCAGACCTCTGCACTTCGGTTTTTCCGACTTCCGGACTTCGGTTTTTCCGACTTCCAGACTTCGGTTTTTCCGACCTCCAGACTTCGGTTTTCCAGAACTCCAGACTTCGGTTTTTCAGAAGTCTTGACTTCGGCTTCCTGATTTTCTTCAGTGGACTCGCAATTTTCCTTCTCATCAGCAGACTCCATATACTCCTGTCTGTCCTTGATCAGAAAACTTTTTACATAAATAATGGCTGGTTTACCCAACCCACGCTTTACACGCTCAATCAGGCCAATCCCTTTTCCGGTATCCAGTTCGGCAAGAATTTTTACTCCCTTATCCTTTCCACAATTCATGTACTGCATAACCTGCTCCAGAGTAAAAATGATATACACCCTGTCCTCCTCGTCAATCCAGTTGTTTTTGATGGATAAGGACATCCTGTCCAGCATCAGGCCATAAAGCACTTTGGCATCGCTGGACAGATCCTTGAAATAGTCATCTGTAAACAATACTTTGGGAATACGGTAAAAAGCAAACTGCTCCGACTCATAACCATGGAAATAATCAAATTCAACATTGTGTTTTGCCATTTTGCTTTCCCTCCTTCCCATTTCTTACTGGCTGTTTTTCCAGTTCTCAAGCAATTCAAAAATAACCTGTTCTATCTGCTGGTTGCTGTAACCTTTTGGAAAAAACTGCTTCACCTTACCGGGCAGCATTACTTTTCCCGTTTCTTTCTTTTCTTCGCACAAGATCAGTTCCACAGCAAGCTCCGTCAGTTTTCCTTCTTCACTGTGCTTTTTCAGTTGATCTGCCATTGTCCCGCTTACAGATGCTGTTCTCCCGACAACGCACTGCAGGACCCATTCCTGTTCTTCTTTTGAAAGATAAGAAAGAGAGACCGCTGGAGAAACTTTAATCTTTCCTCTGTCTACCAGTTCCAGCAATTCCGGAAGAAGTTCCGTCAGTCTGATATACCTCTGTACCTTTCTTCCGCTGTCCCCGGCTTCCTTTCCTACCAGATCGGCTGTCTCGGCATCACTCCCGGTTTCAGATTTCACTCCCTGATGTTTCAAAGCCTCCAGTTTCATCTTATAAGCAAAGGCTTTTTCACTTGGCAGGATGTTATCTCTCTGGATGTTGGAATCCACCATGATCACCACGGATTCATCATCCGAATATTCCCGGACAATCACAGGCATAGTATCCCTGCCTGCCAGCTCACAGGCTCTTTTCCGTCTGTGACCAGCAACCAGTTCATAACCTCCCTCTGCCCTTGGCCTTACCAGTGCCGGATTAAGTACACCGTAACTCCGGATACTTTCTACAATTTCATCCATTTTTTCATCATCCAGGACATGAAATGGATGGTTTTTAAATGGAAACAATTCCGCCAACGGGACTTCGATTACTCTGTCCATGCCAGTATCATCTATTTCACTGATGCCAAGCAGATCGTCATAAGTGGTTAACTGAATATCCTTCTGTGGTCTACGCACGGTTCAACACCTCCTGCGCCAGCATTTCATAGTTTTTTGCACCTTTGCTCCGGCTGTCATACGCAAAAATACTGATCCCTTCCGAGGCAATCTCCGCTATCGCTTCTGAACGTGGAATGGAGTTTTCAAATACCCTTATTTCCTTTCCATACGCCTCTTTGACGGCTCTCTTATTCCGTTTAGAATTGTTATATCGGGCGCTATCCATCGTGAACAGGATACCTTCCACCTCAATTTCCGGATTAAAACGCTTTTTTGTTCCTTTCACCACTTTCAGCAGTTCCGTCAGACCATCCGCAGCATAATACTGGGGCTGAACTGGTATCAAGACACTGTTGGCAGCACTCATGGCATTGATCGTCATCATACCCAAAGATGGCATACAGTCGATAATAATAAAATCATAATCATCCGCCATCATTTCCAGATATTCTTTCAGAACCTTTTCCCGGTCATCCACCGTAATCAAAGACATGTCCATACCTGTAAGCAGTTTATTTGACGGAACCACGTCCACACCTTCTTTATGATGTAAAATTGCTTCTTTCGGGTCAAACTCTATCCCCATGATGATATTTTCCATCATGTTCTTCAATGTCACCCGGATATTTTTCGGAAAACCCAACCCGAGGGTCAGATACCCCTGCGGATCAGAGTCAACCAACAACACTCTCTGTCCCATTCTGGCCAGTCCAACACCTAAATTGATGCTTGTGGTGGTCTTTCCGACTCCACCCTTCTGATTAGACACCGCTATCACTCTGCACATAACTTTATCCTCCTGACTCACTGTCTGTTCTTTTCTACTTCTGCATACACACGAAAATACTTTTTGCCCCTTTATTGGCATACGGCTCGGAAACATCCAACACGTTAATTCGTTTATCCCTTTCAAGGATTTTTTTGAACCATTTTATATCGTTTGTTGTTCCTTGAAGCCTAATTTTCAGCATACATATCCTCCCAATCCTGATAGAAGCAGTATTCCGGATAACGGATTTTAATTGCCTCCCAAAAATATCTTGCATAGCCGCAGCAAAAAAGTTCTTCCACGGTATAACTACTGCATTCTTCCAGTTTTCTTTCTGCATCTTCGATATCCAAAACACTGGGCGTTCCATTGCAGTAAAGGTTATACGCCATCCGGACCACTTTCATGCTGCCGCTGGTCTGCTAGCCTTCATACAGACATTCCGGCTTAACATATCCTTCTTTAAAATCATAAATTCTGTCCACATGATCTCTTGTGTCTGAATTTAATCCGAGACAATATACCAATGCCTTGTGGTACACATCCTGGTATCTGCACTTCTGCAGATATTCCATGTAAAATTTCTTGTGTGCTTCGTTCTTAAAAGTTATTGTGCGAGTAGATTTCCCGCTGTTTACACCTAACGCTGTACCTGTCATCGTCATGACCTCCTATAAAATTTCTAATAATAATGTTTTGATGAAAATTGGGTAATTTTAGAAATTGCGATAACTTGAGTAACTTCGCTGAATATTGTGGATACTCATTTTACTCAAACCATGATGTGAGTAATACTCAATTTGAAGTGATTTTTGACGATTTTTGGCGGTGCCTGACGGTATTTCCGCTTTTTATCTTCAGAACAGGAAAAAGGCCCCGAAAACCTTATAACCACTAGAAAATGCTGTGTTTATAAGGCTTCCGAAGCCTTAAATCATTTCATGTTAAATTTACTTGAAAAGTTCGCTTATGCGTTCATCTGTTTTGCCAACTTTTATTTACTGTTTTCTCAAATGCCCATTTTATAAGGCTTTCTACGCTTTCCTCAATTCTGCTCTTCCATTTTACCCAATTTCCCTTTGGGTAGAAACTTTTCATTCCCGTTGAAAGCAAATTTCTCTTATTTTGCTATGTTGGGTACTCTTTTATGCACACTGGGTAGAGTTTTTATTTTTCTGAACTTTCTGTTTTTCACTCACGCTACCAAACTTTGCTATTTCTTCTTCAAATTTTGTTTCTGTCACATGAGTATATATGTCAATCGTTGTACTGTAATGCTGATGTCCCATTAGCATTTGCACTACTTTAGCGTCCATTCCTTTTTCAAAGCACCTGCTACAAAATGTATGTCGGATTGCATGAGGATAAAGGTCTTTAAATTCTATCGGCTCTCTGTTTTCCTTTACCGCTTCTATTGCTTCTTGAAAATTGATTGCTTTTACTACTTTCTTAATTTCTTTTTCTGCTACATTCCGAATAACTGGACTTCCTAAAGAAGTGGTAAACACCAAGTTATCAAATTCTCCACTTGAACGCCAACGATTTCCATAGGCTTTTTTCTGCCTGTTCTGTTTTTCTTTTTGAGATAACAGAATTTCTTCTGTTTCTGCCATAAACGGAATACTTCTGTATGAATTATGTGTTTTAGGCTTTGTTAGTCGCATAGTCTTTACTCCATTTTCATATTGACAGGATAAAGACCTTTGAATGTTAATACATTTCTTATTCCAGTCTATATCTTCCCATTTCAGACCACCGACTTCCCCAATTCGCATACCCGTCAGAAACATAATGTAAAACATCTCTTTATACCAGTTATGCTCTACTTCCTGCAAAAACCTTGTTTGCTCTGCCATTGATAAGAAACGTCTTTCTGCTGTTTTATTTTCCCAAGGTACATTGATTTCAAAACATGGATTGATGTCTATAATACGATTATTCTTTGCAGACTCCAAACACTCCCGAACTCTGCCTAAAGCATCTCGCATACTGGAAGACGCTCTCCCCTGCTTATTCATATCGTTAATGACACGTTGAATATCCAAGTTCCGTATATCTGTCACTTTCATATTCCCTATTGCTTTTCCAAATGTATTATAATATTTGCTACGCATAGGAAACACGCTTGTTTCCTTGATATTAGGAATTTTATAATTTGCAAACCATTCCTCAAACCATTCATTCAGCGTTATTTTCTGACGTTTCATATCAATATTATTTCTTGCTTCTTCTTTTGCCTTTTCAAACAATATTTTTAATTTCTTCAAATCAACATCATACAAGTTAATGTCTATTCCGTTTATCTTTGCTCTTGCTTCGTATCTACCGTCCTTTCTTTGACGTAAACCTGTTCCTAATTCTTTTCCTTTTAAATCTTTACCCATAATCTCTACCCTTTCTATCAATCAAATATTTTGATAAATAAAAAGGGAACTTCTGTGATTTTAACCATATACTACTATAAGTTCGCCTCCTTTTCAATCAGAACTTCAATAACTTTTTGCTTGTTGCTCTAGCCATGTGTCTAATAATCTTCTGTTCGCATACCACCGATACCCAATCTTCATGGAAAACGGACAGTTTCTACTTTTCAAGAGTTCTCTTGTCTTTGTTTCTCCAAGTCCAAGATACTCACTTACTTCCTTTAAATTTAATAATGCTTTTTCTATACGATTATCCCCTTTCCTCTAATCTTCTTGCTTTTATGTAATCATCATACAACTGTTTCTGTGTGATATTCATTTCTCCATTTGCTACAAGATTACCGATATAATCCCTTTTCTCTATCTTTCCAACCTCTGCAAACAGTTTCAAAGACGGAGCAACATACTTTTCTAACCATTCCCACACCTTTTGTAAACTTTTCTTCTGTGGTTGCATGGTAAGTTTAACCTTACCTATATCTTTCATCAGTTCCGCCCACGCTTGATAGGTTGGGTAAAGCCTTTTTCGTGTTGTCATGCTGTCTGTCGGCTTTTCTAAAAATCGTATTTTGCTGTTCAATACTTCCATTGCCAGTCCTGCCACATCTCTATATCTCAATAATTCCTGTACTACGCTAACTGCCATTTCCTGCCGAAATCTCAACTCATATCTATTCCAATTTTCGTCTAATTCTGTTCCATATTTTTTATTCTGTTCATATCCTTTTTCATAAAATACCAATCTCAAATTGCTGGCTGAACTGCCGAGATAAAGACTACCACCTTTACTCTGAAACACTTCTTCTTTCAGTTCTCCCGAGTCGTGAAAATCTATCTCCCTTAGTTTTGTGGAAAGCAATCCCTCTTTTGTCCGTACAATCAAATCGGGAATACTCAAATAAGGTTTTCTATCATCTATCGCCAAATCAATCCGAGGAACATTGATATGATACTGGCAAACTCTGTTCAAGAAATCAAACCATGTTTCCTCATTGAGTTGTAAAAAATTCTCATAGTTGCGACAGCCTTTCCCACTCATTAAAATCTGAAAGCCTTGATACTGTGCATTTCCTGTCGGCTTTAGCACCTTGATATTATCGAAGATTGCCACAACCTCATGTCCTGCAATCCCCTTTTCATAACCCGTTACGGTCATAAGTTCCAAAGGTATTCTCAGTACATCTTCTATAACTGCTTCTAACGGAACTTCCTTAATCGTTATCTGACACCAGTCTATCAAGGCACTTAATGCTTCTTTCTGTCGTATTACTCCCCTGTTAGTGTAGGGGAGTTCTGGAAGAAAACTTCCGCTTCTTTCTTCCAAATTTACCATACCTCCTATCTGCAATGGCGTTGCCATTGCCCTGCCCTCAACCTGCCGTTTGGTACGTCAGAACGAGGACAGGAACTTTGACCGCCTACATATTTTTGTTTGCAACAGGGCGGATACCCTTACAGGTAATCTTCTCCACTAATACAGGAAAGTTTCCTCTCTGCACATAAGGGGCATATACTGGTTCTTCCAGTTCCACCACCGCATAAGGCTCAATCTTCGGAAGTTCCGTTGCTTCCAAGCGAATATCCACGCTGTTCCCAAGCTTCATGCTTCCAAGATGAAGTTTTAAGGCTTCCACTTCCTCTGTTTTCTTCTTACTGTCTTTATCATAGCGGTAACAGTTATCCGCACCCATGAAACGAAGTTCTCCAAATGCTTCTTTTACCTGTTCTTTTGTCAATGTAATCTGCATACACGTTCCTTTCTCCCCGTTGAACCGATAGGTCAGTTTCTCATATTTTCAATTTCTTATTACGACGTCGTTTGTGGTTCAGTTATTTCTGAACTTAATTGTATATTAGCACAGACATATTTGTTTTGCAATAGGAAGTTTAGTTTTTTATAAACTTTTTATTTTCTTTTTTCTGAACTTGTGGTATAGTGTCCTTAGACGATAAGATATGAAAAGTTATAACGAGATATGGAAAGAGAGGGTTTTCAGATGAATACAATCGCAGAACGGATTAAATTTGCCATGAAAGCAAAAAATAAAAAACAAGTAGATATAGTCAAAGATACAGGTATCAGCAAAGGGGCGTTTAGTTCCTATCTTTCGGGACAATACAACCCCAAAGCCGATAAAATGGAACTGATCGCCGACTCCTTAGATGTAGATTTGCGTTGGCTTTACGGACAAAATGTGCCTATGGAACATACAAGTCAAAACGATAACGCCCTGCAATATGTCTTTTATAACAACTCCTGCTCTGAGTATCTTCTTGATGATTTAGATGATATATATATCGCCATGATGACACAATATGCCGCCCTCATTCCACGCTTTTATGTCCTTGTCAATCGTGCTGGAAATGCAATGCACATACTGCCACTATTTTTGAAAGAGGATAGTTCCCAATTCTATGAATGCCCGTCTGATTTCTTTTATTCCGACAGGCATACAATTTTTACAAGAGATTTTGAAAGCATTCACATGGTATTAACAACCGCCACGATTTACTATTATGGAATTGATACAGCAACCTATGAACCGAAAGTTACCATGCTCTCCTACTCACAGACTGACGACTGCTTTCATATCGACAACGGAATACAAGACGGTCACATAAAAGCATTTGAAAAGGAACTGGAGAAAGAAGCACTTTACTTAAAGCATAACGCCCAGTAACAGACAAGAGGACTTGCAAGGTTTCCGACCTTTCAAGTCCTCTGCTGTATCATGGTGCTGTTGGCTGTGTCCGTTCCGTCAAGGACTGCCCTACGGCGTATCGGCTACGCCTTGTTCCTTGACCTCACTACATTTTCTCTTTTTCTTGACACAACAAAAGCCTGCACGAATTTTCTTCAATCCGACAGGCTCTCATTCTTTCACATACTCTATCAGTTCTTCTATTCCACACTCCAAGTAACTGCACAGTTTACAGATTAGTTGTGCGTCTAATCTCTGAAATTCATTTCTGCAATAACGATTAAAATTAGACCTCGGTATATCCAATTCCTTACAAATGGTATTCTTACTAATTCCTTTTTCTTTCAGCAGTTCCTCTATGTGAAGTTCCAAATGTCCATACTTCATTGCCTCACCTCTACATAAAAGTATATTCAATAAATCTTTATGTAGTAATTCACTATATAGTGAGGTACTATATACTTATCCCTATAACTATACAGAAACAGAGGTATATCAAAATGAAAAAGAAATTGTTATTTGCCACTATTATTCTAGTCTTGCTTGCAGGCATTCTCTATTACATTAGCTTGCCCGATTATCTTGTATTTAACAGTATGTCATTCAGCAATGGGGCTAATCGTGATACCGAACTACAAGTTATTGTATATCAATACTGGAATACAGATGAAGTAATAGCGGAAATCGAAGCAGAACATAATCAAATCAACGGAACTCCTACTATTCTTACAATCAATCTGTATCACTCTAAATGGTCTTTTCGCAATGGATATGAACCATTTTATAGTACCACTATCAATTATAATTAAAAAGAAAAAGCAGACAGTCAATAAAAAAACTGTCTGCAATAATATGGAATTTACCCCTTTAACCCTCTCGCCTGTCTATCCATATCTTCAATAACAATATCATAGATTTCTCCGATTTGAGAACAATATTCTAACACTTTCCATGGCTCATTTGTATGAAAATGAATTTTAATCAATTCTTCATCTCCAACCGCCAATAATGCAGTTGTGGAAATCTCGATTTCTGTTGCTCCGGCTGTTCTAACTGCGCCGTCTTTTGTCTCTGTTACGTCAGCATCACGGCTGTAAGATACGCTGTTTTCTGTTGTAAAAGCAACGTGTGTCGCATCAAGTGTTGCTGCATCCTTTAACAATCTGTAAAGGTAAGCAATCTTTTTACCGCTGACCGTATCTGCGAATAACTGCAAATCAAACATATTTTTTTCTCCTAACTAAATTTAAAATCTACGTCAACAATGCCGTGCAACAACGGCGTTTTTATGCTGTTGTCCGGCATAATGTTACTTTGTGCATTTGTTAAAATAAACGAATGGTTTTCGGTATGCTCGATAGAACGGCACACCATTTTAACCGCTAGAAGCATTTTAGACACCGTTCCACGCTGTTTTGGGTTGTTGTGCCATACATGGACAGTTCCATGCACTTCCCCGATTAAATCTGTTTTTGTGGCGTTGTCTGTCTGTCGGAACTCACCCAGATAGATAAAAGGGTATGGTGCATCATCAGGCGGCAACATTCCATCATATACGCTGTAACCGAGTGCTTCTAACTCCAATTTAATCTTTGTGAATAATTCCTGTTGTGCGTCCATAATTAACCTCTATTTACATAACTTTTTCATATCGGAAAGGAACTTGTCTTTCTGC
>OHHV01000326.1_pt1 | contig 21680 bp, 16 predicted proteins | sample 1568141 | NCBI WGS metagenome assembly OHHV01 (sample SAMEA3879589, study PRJEB24766) | human gut metagenome | biome: human-associated habitat; feature: feces | place: USA | collected 1985/1987
ACGCCCCCGCAGCCCATTTCAAAAGCTCCATCCGCCTGCCGATAGGCATCACCACGCCGGTGGGATATTGATGGGAGGGCATACAGTAGGCTACATTTGCTCCGGAAAGCGCCAGCTGCTTCACGGAAATCCCGTTTTCATCCACAGGGACGGTCACCACTCCGGATGCAAAGGACGAGAAAATACGATAGGCTCTCCGGTAGGAGGGATTTTCAAAGGCCACACAGATATCCCTGCCCAGAATGTATTGCAGAAGAAGCAGAAGATAATCGTTTCCCGCACCCACGATAATCTGCTCCGGGGATGCATTCACCCCTCTTGAGGAATGAAGATAACGGCAGATAGTCAGGCGGAAATCCTTGTCCCCCCTCGGCTCTCCCAGCGCAAACAGTTCCTTCCTGTCACCGCTTAGAATCTCTTTTGTTATTTTCCTCCATGTTCCGAAGGGAAAGGCGCTCATGTCAATGGCGTTGGGAGAAAAATCGTAATCAAAAGCCTTCTGCTGCTTTTGCTGCAGGTCGGGTTTGTCAGCGCCATCCCCCTTCTCCCGGGAAAGCTCCGACATCATCTGGTAAAGCTCCTCCACCCGGCACACATAATAGCCCCGGTAAGCGGAGGCTTCTATATACCCCTCCGAGAGCAGCTGCCCATAGGCAAGCTCCACCGTGCTGCGCGCCACCTGCAGATATTCCGCCAGGGAACGCGTGGAGGGAAGCTTCTCTCCTGCAAGAAGCTTCCCCTCCTTAATTTCATCTCTGATGTATTCGTAAATCTGTTCATACAGATGTCTGCTGCCGTCCTCCGTCAGCTGTATTGCCAAATCATTCATATTTTTACCTGCTGCATATCACAGGTCCTCCTGTGATACTGCATCACCCAGTAATTGGAAAGCGCCTTCCCGGCTTAGCCCTGTTTGGGCAGCTTGAAAGAGCTCTTCAGGGATACGATACGGTTGAACACCGGCGCACCCGGTTTGGAATCCTTATAGTCCGCACAGAAAAAGCCCTGCCTTACAAACTGAAAGCTCTCATAAGGAGCCGCCTCCTTCAGGGAAGGCTCCAGATAGCATTCCTTAACGATTAGAGAATTGGGATTCAGATTCAGGCTGCCGTCTTCATTATAAACGCCCTTCTCCTCATCAATGATATTCTCATACAGCCTCACCTCAGCCTTGAAGGCCTTATCTGCGCACACCCAGTGTATGGTTCCCTTCACCTTACGGGCATTGAAGCCGCTGCCGGATTTGGTTTCCGGATCGTAGGTACAGTGCACCACCGTCACATTGCCGTCTTCGTCCTTTTCAAAGCCCGTGCAGGTCACAAAATATGCGTTCATCAGGCGCACCTCATTGCCGGGGAACAGACGGAAATACTTCTTTGGCGGTTCTTCCATAAAATCGTCTCTTTCGATATACAGCTCTCTCCCGAAAGGAATCTCACGGCTTCCCAGTTCCTCATTTTCCAGGTTGTTGGGAGCCTCCAGCGTCTCAATCTGTCCTTCCGGATAATTGTCAATCACCAGCTTAATAGGATCCAGAACCGCCATGACTCTGGGCTTCTTCAGCTTCAAATCCTCCCTGATGCAGTACTCCAGCATAGCGTAATCCACGGAGGAGTTGCTCTTGGATACACCGCAAAGATCCACAAACATCTGGATGGACTCCGGCGTGAAGCCTCTTCTTCTCAGGGCAGCCACGGAAACAAGCCTTGGATCATCCCAGCCGTCCACAATGCCTTCCTCTACCAGCCTCTTGATATAACGTTTTCCCGTTACCACGTTGGTAAGGTACATTTTTGCAAATTCGATCTGCCTGGGGGGCTGCGGATATTCCAGTTCCCTCACCACCCAGTCATACAACGGCCTGTGATCCTCAAATTCCAGCGTACAAATGGAATGCGTAATCCCTTCAATCGCGTCCTCAATGGGATGGGCAAAATCATACATGGGATAAATGCACCATTTATCTCCCGTATTATGGTGGTTCATATGCGCCACACGGTAAATTACCGGATCACGCATGTTCATATTCGGGGATGTCATGTCGATTCTGGCGCGCAGCACCTTTTCCCCGTCGGCATACCTGCCGTTTTTCATATCTTCAAACAGCGTAAGATTTTCTTCCACGCTTCTTGCGCTGGCAGGATCCTCCTTGCCGGGTTCTGTCAGCGTACCTCTGTACTCCCTGATCTGCTCTGCGGAAAGATCGGATACATAAGCCTTTCCCTTTTTGATCAGCTTAACAGCAGCCTCATACATCTGGTCAAAATAATTGGAGGCAAAGAAAAGCCTGTCCTCCCAGTCTGCGCCCAGCCACTTCACATCTTCCTTAATAGATTCCACGAATTCCTGCTTTTCCTTGGTGGGATTCGTATCATCAAAACGGAGATTGAATTTTCCGCCGTATTCCTTTGCCAGACCGGAGTTTAAAAGGATGCTCTTGGCATGTCCGATATGCAGGTAGCCATTGGGCTCCGGCGGGAAACGGGTATGCCCCGTATCATAGACACCCTCTGCCAGGTCCTTGTCAATCATCTGCTCAATAAAATTCTTGCTTATCTCACTGCTCATGCTCTTTTTCCCGCCCATACGGCCTTCACAGCTCCTGTAAGCCTGCGCTGCCTGTCTTTCCGGCGGGTACTCCCTCCTTGAACCATACTTTATTATAATCTGTAACTGCATTATCTCAGCGGCGGGTAAAAATGTAAAAATCCATGTCCCATCGCCTTCAACGGCGGATTTTTACCTTCCGGCGCTGCACTTTTTCATGATCTGCGCAGCCGATGCGCAGACCTGGTGAATAGCTGTTAAAAATTATCTTATCACAAGTATTCGGAATACGCAAAGAAAAAATACGGGAAAGCCCCGTTTTTATCAGGTTTCCAGTAACACTTCAGCGTCCGGGCCAGAGAGCGGGTTTCCGGAAATATTACCATAGTATTGTTCAACGTATTTTCTTTTCCGTTTCGCAGTTAATAACTTAATTATTGTAAAATTTTCATATCCTTTGTAGCGCATCCTCCGGCACAGTGCTATAATGATTTCATATTTTGAAAATCAAAATACATATCTTTTGAGGAGGAACTAAAAATGGATCGTGTACAACTCAAAATGGATGCCAAAGCTGCCATGCAGCAGGCCAATCCTCATCCTGTCCTTGTAACTCTGGTATATCTGGTAATCCTTACAGCAGTCAACTTTGTGGTTTCCATGATGTCCGGCTTTTCCTCGCTGTTTACGGTCCTGGTAACGGACCCGGATGCCGCAGCCGCTATTTCCCTGGGAATGCTCGTTCCTTCCCTGCTGCTGTCTCTGGCCGCGACCCTGGTTATCGGCTTTATACAGATGGGCTACACCGCCTATACGCTTCGCGTGGTGAACCGGCAGCCCGCAGGCATTAATGATTTATTTGCCTATGCCCGCTACTGCCTGAAAATCTGGGGACTGACCATCGTAATGGGCATTTTTGTAATGCTCTGGTCCCTGCTCTTCTGGTTCCCCGGCATCATTGCCTATTACCGCTATTCCCAGGCCTTTTACATACTTGCTGAAAATCCGGAAAAGGGAATCATGGACTGCATCAACGAAAGCAAGGCCATGATGTACGGACATAAAATGGATAAATTCGTATTGGATTTGTCCTTTATCCTCTGGTATCTTCTGGCAGGCGTTACCTGTGGAATCGCCGGAATCTACGTCACTCCTTATGTCGGAATTACCAATGCAGGCTTCTACAACAGCCTGAAATACGGCGGAAGCTATCAGCAAAACGGCTATGGCCCCAATTATGGAGCTTACCAGCAGGGCGGATTCCAGCAAAACGGTTATCAGCAGGGTCAGGGCGGCTACCAGCAGGGATATGGCCAGCAGGGCTTCGGTAATCCTTATCAGCAGGGCTATGATCCTAATTACCAGCAGAATGCCAACCCGCAGGGTTTTAATCCTAACTATCAGCAGAATGCCAATCCGCAGGGCTTTGACCCCAATTACCAGCAGAATGGTAACCCGCAGGGTTTTGATCCTAATTACCAGCAAAACAGTACTCCGCAGGATTATAATGCGGAAGCCGGTACTGATACAAATCAGCCTGTCTGATAAACAGCTACTTAAAAGGAATCCGCCGTCATGGGGATTCCTTTTCTTTATTAGTTTTTTTCCACAATCCAGTTCCGGATTACTTAAATAATCCACAATTCACTGCTTTTTACTGAAAGGAGGCAAGTTTGAAACATAAATTATATCACGCAATGATCGCCCTGTGCATTGGTATGCTTTTTGCCGCCTGTTCCGGAAGGCCTTTAGAACAGAAGGAGCCTGCCGTTTCTGCTGCCGAATCAACGGAGGCCTCCTTCTCTTGGGAAAGCCCTGTGGAATCCGAAACAGAGCAGCCGCTGCCCAACATGCTGTATGCCCGGGATAAGCTTTTTGTCTCCACCGGCAGAAAAGCCATATTAACCTGCGGTACTGCAGACGGCAATATCACTTCCGTCACAGCGCCAAACCAGGAGCTCTCCGAAAACGGACAGGCCAATTTCGGCAGCGTCGGTGCGGACTACGTTTCCGCAGCCGAACATGCAATGGCTGTGGAAATCGATGGAATCTACATTCTTTTCCTGACGCCGGGATGGACAGAATATCAGGGACAATATTTCAGCGAGGAGGAGCTGTCACCGGACACCCTCAAATGGCTGGATAACAACTACAACCTGTCTGAGGAGGAACAGCTGGCTATTTCCTATATTCCCGCTGAACTCATCCGTCAGGAGGAACCTCCCTTAGTAACTAAAACGAAATAAAATTAAAAGCAACCAATATAAAGGCCCCGGAAACCGCCAGTTCAGATAAACTGAACTGCTGTGTTCCGAAGGCCTTTTTTATCTAACTTTATTTATGAAATTTTTACTTTACTGTCTCTTGTTTTTTTACGCTGCCTGTGTTATTATTTTTTCATCTATAATTCTATTTTTATTCCGGCAGTTCTGCCGACAGTTCTCACTCATTTATTTTATTGGAAAGGGAGGGATGCCTTTGTACTGATTTATCTGATTTTCGTTTATATATTGCTATGTTTCCCATACCTGTGATAAAATAAAGGAGATAACAAATGACAGACAAAAAAAGCAAAATGGTTCCGCTCAGCGAACTGACGCTGCTGGATCGGTTTCTTTTCGATGAAGTTATGGAAAATGAACAGATACACCAGCTCATTCTTGAAATTATATTAGGAAAGGATATCGCCCTCCTGACCAGGGCCGAAACGGAAAAGGAACTGCGTACAAGCCCGCTTCTGCGTTCCATCCGCATGGATGTCTTTTCCATGGACGAAGAAGGATTCATCTACAATACGGAAGCTCAGAAGCAGCCCAGGCCTGACTTGCCCAAAAGAAGCCGTTACTACCAGGGTCTGCTGGATTCCTCGCTGCTGGAACCCGGTTCCGTACATTTCAATTTGCTGAATGATTCCTTCATTATCATCATAACGCCCTACGATGTTTTCGGACTGGGAAAATACCGCTATACCTTCCGCGCCAGATGCGACGAGAATACTTCCTGTATTCTTCCTGACGGCGCAACGCGGATTTTCCTTAACACCAAAGGAACTAACAGGGAGGAAGCCGGCGAGGAGCTGGCACAGTTCCTGGAATATGCGGAGAAAACGGACGACATTTCCGCTCTGAATTCGAACAATGAGAAAATCCTCAGAATTCATGAACACATCCGCATGCTCAAATCCAGCGAAGAGATGGGAGTGAAGTATATGCAGGCATGGGAAGAAAAATTGCAGGTACTGGAGGAAGGACGTTCTAAGGGCCTGGAGGAAGGCCTTGAAAAAGGAATTCAGCTTACAAAAAAAGTCCTGAAGCTTTCCGCGGAGGGCCGCAGCGAATCGGAAATTTCCGAACTCTGCGACATCTCTCCTGAACAGGTGCGCAGAATTCTGGACGCATAATTCCTGCTGTAAAAAATGGCAAAAAGAGGTGTTCTTCCGGCTGCCCGCCGGGAGAACACCTCTTTTACCATAACAGTTCAGTAACCAACTATTACCTCTAACTATAGCCGCACAGCCATACAACCGCACAGCCTCCTGTACGGCTTTATTTTATTAATGATGGAACAGCCTGATTCCTGTAAATACCATAGCCATGCCATATCTGTTGCAGGCATCGATAACCGCATCGTCACGAACGGAACCGCCGGGCTGAACGATATATTTTACGCCGCTTCTACGCGCGCGGTCGATGTTATCAAAGAAGGGGAAGAAGGCATCGGAGCCCAGTGTTACATTTTCCAGCTTCTCCAGCCATTCCTTTCTTTCTTCCCTGGTAAATACGGGAGGCTTTACCTTAAAGGTCTTTTCCCAGATGCCGTCTGCCAGTACATCCATATAATCATCGCTCATATAAACGTCAATGGCATTATCCCTGTCCGCGCGTCCCAGGCCGTCTGCAAACTGCAGGGAAAGCACCTGGGGAGACTGACGGAGGAACCAGTTATCAGCCTTGTTCCCTGCCAGGCGGGTGCAGTGGATTCTGGACTGCTGGCCTGCGCCGATGCCGATAGCCTGTCCGTCTTTTACGTAGCATACGGAATTGGACTGGGTATATTTCAGAGTAATGAGCGCAATCTTCATATCGATCAGCGCTTCCGCAGGAATTTCTTTGTTTTCCGTCACAATATGGGAAAGCAGCTCCTCATTGATATTCAGTTCGTTTCTTCCCTGTTCAAAGGTAATCCCATATACCTGCTTTCTTTCCAATGCAGCCGGCTGGTAGGAAGGATCGATCGAAATCACATTATAATTTCCTTTTTTCTTCTGCTTCAGGATTTCAAGCGCCTCATCCGTATAACCGGGAGCGATAACGCCGTCGGAAACCTCTCTTTTGATAAGCTTCGCCGTATCCGCATCACATACATCGGAAAGGGAAATAAAATCACCGAAGGAAGACATCCTGTCCGCTCCTCTTGCCCTGGCATAAGCACAGGCCAGCGGAGAAAGCTCACCCAGATCATCAACCCAGTAAATCCTGGCCAGAGTTTCGGAAAGAGGAAGGCCTACTGCCGCGCCTGCCGGAGACACATGCTTGAAAGATGTTGCAGCGGGAAGCCCGGTGGCCTCCTTTAATTCCTTTACCAGCTGCCAGCCGTTCAGGGCATCCAGGAAATTAATATAACCGGGTTTTCCATTAAGGACAGTGACCGGAAGCTCGCTTCCATCCTCCATATAAATGCGGGAAGGCTTCTGGTTCGGGTTGCAGCCATATTTTAACTGAATTTCATTCATCCCATCATTCTCCTGTTATTTATTCTTATTCACGATTCTTGTTTCATGGCTTCCGTTTTCGATATCAATATAGCGGACAAAAAGGGAAACCTTGTTTTCTTCATTCAGGCTGTTCCAGAGCATATCCGTAAATTCATCGATATCCCCTTTGATTTCCACAAGCTTAGGCTCGCCTTCGAAGCTGGGAAGCGGATTGCCGTCATGCATATAGGTATGGATGAAACGTCCCTTCCCCGGCGCAGGATTCTCGTAAGCATAGGTGAAACGGTTGCAGCTGTCAGCACATCCGTCATCACTCTTTAAAATGGACATGGCAAAATTATAATTGCCTTCTCCGATATGCATAATGCCTGAAATACGGGGGGTATAATTGGGGCCGTCCGGTTCGAATTCCCTGCTTCTTAAGGACTGCTCAAAGGTCATCTGCTTATCCATGCCTTCATAAATCGTATCTGTCTGATCCCCGTTGGTCACAATCGTCTTATTCCCCAGCACGCGGACAGGCGCATAAATGATCAGGCTGGGATCCTCCAGCTTGGAAGGGTCAAATGCCTGGGTACGTATCCCCTCTCCGTCCTCTGCAAAAATACGGTTTCTGCTGTTGGAGCTTCTGCCCATAATAAAATAAGCCGCTACCGCTTTTCTGCCGTCAGGTGTCCTTCCCAGAACAATACCTCTTCCGGGATAGGCGTTGCTCCTCAGTTCTTCTACCAGAGACAATAAATTCATCGCTTCCTCCATTCCGCCGCTTTACGGCTGCTTTTTACAGAATTCTTTCCGCCGGCCCAGGCCTGTCGGACGGCTTTTATTTCCATAGCCTCACGCGGAAATAAAAAACCGCCTGGTTACTCCTATAAGGGTACCCAGGCGGCCGGCTTTCTTCATACATACTCCCTGTGGTGCTCCACCAATCCGCCAGTCGTACGTACTACCTTAAATTTAATCGGGCGATAACGCCCTATATCGACAGTATATCCTATCCTTTTTCCCGTGACAAGTATTTTTGTGGAAATTAAGGCTGATTTCGATTATAATGATTTTAACCGGACAGTTCCGGCAATAACCATACATCGATTATAAGAAGATTACAGGAGCACTCTATGACAAAAATGCGCCGTTTCTATACTAATGAACTTTTTCATGAATTTCTCTTTTTTTCACTTGCGCTGATCTGTATGCTGATCTTTGCCTTTATCCAGCCCTTCGGGGAAGGGCCGGATGAAATCAACCGTTTCCGGGTTGTCCGTTTCATCTATGAGAACGGCAGGCTACCCAAAGGCGATAATCCGGCGGTGCTCATTCCGGGCTACGGCGGTTCATATGCCTTTCAGCCAATGCTTACCTACATATTGGATGGATACCTGCTGCGCGCTGTCCGTGTATTTACGGAACGCTTTGACGTGCTGCTTGTTACAGCCCGTTTGATAAACGTAGCTTTCGGCATGGCCGCGGCCTTTTTCACCCGCCGCCTGTCCAGGCTGCTCTTTCCTGAAAAAATGACGCAGTGGCTGTTTTCCTGCCTGGTGGTTTTTCTCCCCCAGAGCATTTTTCTGCATACCTATATCAACACGGATTCCTGCGCCCTGTTCTCCGTTATCCTTATGTTCGCCGCTGTGCTGGAGGGAATGAAAAACGGCTTTACACGTTCCACCTGCATCCAGACTGCCGTAGGAGTCATACTGTGCGCGCTTTCCTACTACAACGCCTACGGCGCCGTTCTTGTTACCGTGGTTTTATTTATCAGCTGCTTTATCAGCAAGGTATCCGCCCGGACCATCACCTCCGACGGAACCGCCTCTCCCGTAGACAGCTACCACCTGGAATGGAGGCCTTTGCTGCAGGCGGGCCTGTTTATCACCGCTATTTTCCTCGTGGGAGCCGGCTGGTGGTTTATCCGCAATGCAATTCTCTATCATGGCGATTTTCTCGGCATGGAGGCCAGAAATCTCTGCGTGGCGGCCACCTGCACTCCCGAATTCCACCCGGCGCTGCGCCAGACTTACCAAAATCAGGGCATCGGCGTCTTCACCATGATATTCGGAACCGACTATTTTACCCTGTTGGTCAGAAGCTTTGTGGCCATGTTCGGTCCCATGAACCTGCCTACTCACTACTACATTTATGAAACCTACTACCGCATTTTCATCCTGGGCCTGATCTCATGTATGCTTCCTATCGGCCACTCGTTTTACCTTACCTGGCAGGAACAGAAACGCCGCTGGTTCTTCAACGGCTGTATGCTCCTCGCCTGCATTATCCCCATATTCCTCTGCATTTACTACTCCTACACCTGGGATTTCCAGCCCCAGGGAAGATACCTCATGCCCATGCTTCCCGCCTTCATGTTCTTCGTAACCCTGGGCATCCGCAAGCTTGCCTTCCTCCTCCAGGAGCTGGCAGACAGGCTTAAGCTGCGCACCCTTGCCGAAAAACTCCCTGCCATCCTCACCGCCTGCATCATCTTCTTTACCGCAGCCGCCCTCCTCTACTCCGTCCTGCGCGTCGTAGTCCCTCACTACCTCGCAGGCTGACCGTCCGGAACAGGCACGGCGCCGCCGAAGGCCGGAAGGATGTGCAGCGCGGGCTTTAGTGGCAGCAGGGGCAGGTATCACAGAGGGAGGAATTATTTCCCCCTACTCTGATTTAATACGCTGAATCAATGGCTCCTTCCCGCAGTATCTGACCGCCCACAAGATGTCCTTTGCTTCCGCTGTAAACAGGATGCCGCCCAGGGCAGAGGCCAGCGTTTCGTAGAGGGATTCCTGTTGCTTGCGTATGGCGAGGATTCCTGATTCCAGCCAAGCGCCTGCATGAGGAAGTCCAGCTTCTCCACCTGGCCGTTCATGGCCTCCAGGAATTCTTTTTGCTTTTGGGGCGGCATGGTATGGGTCAGGAGGGTGTTCCCCAGCATTTTCAGATTGGCCGCCGGGGTTTTTACCTGGTGGGAGATATCGGAAACCAGTTCCTGGAGACGCTGTTTTTCTTCTTCCACACGGCTGCGGCTGTTCTGCACCACTTCATACAGGCGCAGGATCCTGTTCCCAAGCCTGGATAACAGTGTGTCCTCCTCCAAATCTGTAATATTCCGCAGGAGGTGTCCCATTTGCTGCGATGCAGGGCCGGCTGTGTCTTCATACAGAGTATTCCCGGATGCCATCACCGCATCCATCAGTTCCCCTGTTGCTGTCATAAATTGATCCAGGTGTCTGCGCAGGCCGGTGAGAATCAGGCAGCCCCAGCCAACCGCAATCGAAATTGCCGCCAGGCCCATATACAATACTGCCAGAGAACGGCTGTATATAAAAAAGGCCCCTGTCAGAGCCGTTACCATTAAAAATGCCGCGGCGCTGACAGCTCCTATATAAAGCCGCCATTCTGCGCCGTCCCTGTATTTTTCTTCCGTCATATGCATTTTCTCCCTGTCTTTCCTGCTTTTATCTACCTGTCTTTCTGTTGTCTTTCTGTCTCTATTACTTTCTGTCTTTCCGGCTTTTCCCTGCGGCAGCCCTGTACCGGTTTATTGGATTTCCGTCTCACCGGCCATGGCCTGCTTCGCCTGTTCTCCCCATTTGAGGATTTCTTTTGCATCGTCACTTGTCAGATATTTCTGGTCCACCATGCACTCCAGGACGGTGCGCTGTCTCTGAGCCGCCAGCTCAGGTTTGTTGGTAAGCGCATAAACGGAGGGCGCATTGGGAATTCCCGCCAGAAGCGTGCTTTCGAAATCATTCATCTGTCCCGGTTCTTTTCCGAAATAACCTTCGGCAGCATCGTAGACGCAGTAATATCCGCTCCCGAAATAAATAGTGTTCAGGTACAGCTCCAATATCTCGTCCTTACTGTAGTTTTTCTCCAGGTCGAAGGCAACGAACAACTCCGCCACCTTCCGCAGGAATTTCTTTTCCTGGGAAAAATAAAGATTCTTGGCAAGCTGCTGGGTGATGGAGCTTCCGCCCTCCGCCAGCTTTTTTTCCCTGATATTCGTGACAACCGCCCTTCCCGTAGAGAGGAGATCGATTCCCCCATGTCTGTAAAAACGTTTGTCCTCCACTGCCACCACCGCATTTTTGTAGATGTCAGGCAGTTGGGAAATGGTTGTGTAGTGAGGCTTGGAACGAATTTCCTCCACCTTATCGGCAAGCGGCGTCTCCTGAATTACCTGCTGGTATATCTGGTAGCCCTGCCACACAAAATGCCCGCCTACGGCGCAGGCCGCCAACAGCAGAAGAAAAAATAATGACAAAATAAGCTTCTTAATAAATTTCATGAACAAAAACTCCTTCATCTTTCCGGAACCATCCGCAGGAATTTCCCGGTGCAGGGCAAGCTGCGCCCGTAAAACACCGGATAGTTACGAGTATAGCATATTTTTTTATCTTATCACCGGAAAGAGTTCTTAAAATTCTTTAAAGTTTTTTTGTATATTCCCGGATTTCAACGCCCCCATACCAAACATCATGATATTTTCAGCCATTTCCGCGATTTCCTCGGCGCTTGTTACCATGCCCTCCGCCAGCCATTTCTGGAGAAGGCCGATACAGCCAGCGCTGACAAAGGCGTAGAAAAATTCAATCTGCTTCGGCGTGGCCGTTTCAAAGTAACGGGAATAGGTCTCCACACATTTTTCCCGTCCCAGGTTAATGAGGCGCAGCGCAAATTCCTTATCGCCGAAATCCCCCAGAGTCACCGTACAGATATCCGCATTTTCCTTCAGGCACTGAAAAATCCCGGTGGTTATTTTTACAGGCGTAAGCCCTTCCGGCTCCATGGACAAAAGAGGCTCCAGCGCTTTCTGAAAATCCTCCATCATTTCCTCTTCCATTTTTTCCAGCAGATCATAAATGTCTGCATAGTGGGTATAGAAGGTTCCTCTGTTAATCTGGGCCGCTTCGCACAGCTCCTTAATGGAGATGCTCTGGATGGGCTTTTTTTTCAGCAAATCCGTAAAAGCCTTACGGATCAGTATTTTGGTTACTCTGGTTCTGTGATCGTTTCCCATATCGCCGCCTCCCTTTCAAGCTGTATCTGCTGCTGTTTATGCGCAGCAAGCGTGCATACCTGATGTTATATTATCTGCTTTTATGATACCATATTCCTGCAAAAGGGCAAAGGGGATACCGACTGGAACCTCAGGAAGCGGATTCAGGGCAGCGCTGTTTAAATGAAAACGGGCTGATGCAGGCCGGATGGGCGGGACGAGAGGCATTTAAGACGCAAAAAATTTGGCGGGACTGAATTTTTATTATTTCAGTCCCGCCTCTTTTTAAAGATTTTCCTGGCTGCCGTTTTTTTCAGTCCAGATCGATTTCCCTGTCTCTGTAATAATATTTTCTGTCTTTTTCCCCGATTTCCCTTACCACTTTGCAGGGATTTCCATAAGCCACAACATTGGCGGGAACGCAGGAGAGGCTCCACCGGGTGGCCCGCTGTGGCAAACGTCACATTCGGGCCGAACATTACATGGCTTCCTATATTGATTCATAGCTTTTATGTTTATCCGCATAATCCGGCAGACGATTATGCCATTTCTGTTTATTTTTCCTGCTGGTTGGGTATATGTTCCTGCACCGCCGTCCGGTGATGTGCAGTGGACGGAGCGGACTTTTCAGTCTCCGGAGCTTTTTTCAGCATAGCAGGCTCTGCCACATATTCTCTTTCTGCCGGCTCATTCCCGAAACTCAGACAGCATAATTACGTAATATCATATTGCGATGAACGCGGCGGTTTGACAACATATATATTTGTAAATTGTAACCGTTCGGACAGGTCTGCGCATTTACTGCACGGAGCATACGAATACACAGCAGAAGCAGGCAACCGTACCGGCCTATTGCGCAGCGCTTATTAATGGCCGGATGCCTGCCTGCGGTATAAAAAAGCTGCCCCGTACCGCATTTCTGCAGTTTTCGGGACAGCTTTCCCTGATTCGGCGGGTCAGAAATTTTCCACCTGCATATAGTTAGGAGCCTCCAAAGTAAGCTCCTTTACATTTTTTTATTCATCCACACTGTAGTTAGGAGCTTCCTTGGTGATATGGATGTCGTGAGGGTGGCTTTCCTTCAGGGATGCGGCGGAAATCTTGATGAATCTGCCGTTTTCCTTCAGTTCCTCGATAGTCTGTGTTCCGCAGTAGCCCATACCGGAACGGAGGCCTCCTATCAGCTGGAATACGGTGTCTTCCACAGTGCCTTTATAGGCTACGCGGCCTTCCACGCCTTCGGGTACGAGCTTCTTGGCATCATTCTGGAAATAACGGTCCTTGCTTCCGTTTTCCATGGCGGCGATGGATCCCATGCCGCGGTATACTTTATATTTACGTCCCTGATACAGTTCAAAGGTTCCCGGGCTTTCGTCGCAGCCTGCGAAGATACTTCCCATCATGCAGACATTGCCGCCTGCTGCGATGGCCTTTGTCATATCTCCGGAATACTTGATACCGCCGTCCGCAATAATCGGAATCCCATATTCCTTGGCAACCGCATAGCAGTCCATGATTGCCGTTACCTGAGGTACGCCGATACCTGCAACCACACGTGTGGTACAGATAGAACCGGGCCCGATACCTACCTTAACGGCATCTGCGCCGGCTTCAATCAGATCCCTGGTGCCCTCGCCTGTTGCCACGTTGCCTGCGATAACCTGCAGATCCGGATATTTTTCCTTAATCATGCGCAGACATCTGAGCACGTTTTCGGAATGTCCGTGGGCGGAATCAAGAACTACCACATCCACCTTTGCATCCACAAGAGCGCCCACACGGTCCAGAACATTGGCGGTAATGCCTACGCCTGCGCCGCAGAGAAGGCGGCCCTGGGCATCCTTTGCTGAAAGGGGATACTTGATGGTTTTCTCAATATCCTTAATGGTAATAAGACCCACCAGATTAAAATTGTCATCTACAATAGGGAGTTTTTCTTTTCTGGCTTTGGCAAGAATTTTCTTAGCCTCATCCAGGGTGATTCCTTCTTTGGCTGTAATCAGGCCTTCGGAGGTCATGGATTCTTTGATTTTCTTTGAAAAATCGATTTCGAATTTAAGATCACGGTTGGTAATGATACCAACGAGCCTGCGTCCCTCGGTGATAGGCACGCCGGAAATACGGAATTTTGCCATCAGGTTGTCCGCATCCTCCAGTGTATGCTCCGGGGAAAGCGAGAACGGGTCGGTGATGACTCCATTTTCTGAACGTTTTACTTTATCAACTTCCTCTGCCTGCGCTTCAATAGACATGTTTTTGTGGATAATACCAATGCCGCCCTGCCTTGCCATGGCAATTGCCATTCTGTGTTCAGTAACGGTATCCATTCCTGCACTCATCATCGGAATGTTCAGTTTGATCTTCTTTGTCAGCCAGGTTGTCAAATCAACCTGATTCGGAATTACCTGGGAATATGCCGGGACAAGCAGCACGTCGTCAAAGGTAATGCCGTCACCTATAATCTGACCCATTTCTTCTCCTCCTGTTTTTTCATTTGAATTGGATTTGACGGTTTTATCCGTTCCGTGGTTCCCATTGCGCTTCGGGTAAGGCGGTTCTGCGTGCCCTTTTTCAGGCAGCACCCCTGCGGCCATGCAGTGCTTTCTGTAAGGGGCGTTTAAAAACGCCAGTCCTTATGCCGCGTTCTTTGCGGCGTTAGTACTGCTGCGTTTTTAACCGAGCGGGAGCGTCCCCGAACAGAAAGCACTGCCTGGCCGCAGGGGGCTGCCTGAAAAAGGGGACGCAGAACCGCCTTGCCCGAAGCGCAATGGGAACTGCGGAACGGATAAAACCTTAAAAATTGTGAATATAAAACTGCCAGTAAATTACTGACAGTTTTGTTTTGAAAAGTGTACCAAACTTGCGGACGATTGTCAATCGGTAAAAACTTTTCTCGGTGCAATTGATTTAATAGCCGCTACCATTTCGGCGTTGGGCTCGAAAATTACCCTCTTTTCTCCATTATATATCATACTGTAGCGGATGTCGGGCTGCTGCTCCACGCCGCTGCTGTAATCCACGACCTTCAGCTGCCTGTTCTTGTAATCATCCAGATGCCAGGACTTGATGGGCGCCAGAATTTCCATTCTTTCCAGGTCAAAGGTCTCCACTTTTTTCCTTCTGGTTCTCGCCATGATCTTGTCCACGGTGAGCTGCTTGTCCACGTACAGATACTCATATTCAAGATTCGCATTCAGGCTGACAAAATAAGCCCCCACTCCGGCCACTACCGCTATAATAAGGAAAACAATCAGTCCCATAAAGCCAAGAAGCCCTGTGATTACGGCGATCCCGATCAGCAGAACCTTCAATGCCGACATTAATCCGTTCGCCTTTTTCTTCACCATGCATTCTACGTAAGTCTCCATTACACATACCACCCTTTATTATTCTGCAATGCCCTTCCGGCATTTTTATCTTCAGGTAATATGATATTACAAAATGCTGTAACATGCAAGCAAGAATCCCTTTTTCCGCCTGGTTTCGCTAAAAATTCACAGGGATTTTAGAAAAATTTTAGAGGTTAGGCAAAACGCTTCATTGACATCATTTGAACAACCGACTATCATATATAAGGAAACAAAAAGCAACAGTTCCGACAGGCCTGCGCATTAACTGCGCTGTCTGTGCGAATACGCGGTGGCAGCTGGCGTCCGGCCCATCACGCAGTATTTTTTACAGCCGGATGCCTATAACAGTTCGCCTGGCTGAGCTGTACGACAAAAGAGCTGCCGCGGCAGCGGAAGTGAGGATGATTATGGCAGAAGGAAATTCCGTTTCAGATGAAATCAAAGCCCAGCGCAAAAAGCTTGCGGGAAAAACACCGAAAGAAAAGCTTCTCTATTTCTGGGAATATTACAGGATACCCGCACTGGTGATTATACTTGTCATCGCTTTTGCCGGGAACCTGATTTACACCATTGCAACAGCTAAAGACAGCGTATTATCCGCTCTGTTCATCAACGGATATTCGGAGATGGATACCGAGGCCTTTATGAATGGCTTTAATGAATATGCGGGAATTGACACCAAGGAATACACCACTTCCCTGGAGATGAATTTCACCATCCAGGAGGAGGCTATGGATCAGTATACCATGGCCAATGTACAGAAGCTTATGGCGCTTGTCGCCGCCAAGGAAATTGATGTCATTATGGCGGATACCAAGACCTTTACCAATTATGCGGATCCGGGATATTTCTCCAATCTGAATGAGGTTCTTCCAAAGGAGCTGGTTGATAAATACCAGGATCGTTTCTTCTATTATGATGTGCCCGATGATGAGCAGGGGGAAATCCCCATCGGCATCCAGCTTGCCGATGCGCCGGGAGTTGTCAGGACACAGGCTTATGCCGTTACCAATGACGCGCTGTTCGGAATCGTTGTCAATTCGGAGCATGTTGATAATGCGGTGAAATTCCTGGAATATCTGGATATGGAATAAAATGAAAAAAGGCAGGCTGTCCGATCATCACCCGGACGGCCTGCTTTTTCTATATTCCGCAAGCATACATTGTATAATCCGTTTCAGCAGACGGCAGGAAACCGGCTGTGTCCAGAATTCCTGCACGGGGATCCTTCTGCTTTCCGCAAGGAACCCTTCCTGATCGCTGACCCATAATACCGGAAGCCTTCCGCTTCTTTTTCGTATTTCATGGCAGCAGTTCATTCCGGCAGCGCCGTTTACCACCACCGCGGCAAGGGACGGACCGCCTTCCTCCAGCCATTCATTTTCATATACCTTTTCCCACGGCCGGAAATAAAGCCGGCAGTCCGTTTCCGGCTCCTACTGTCACCTATGTGGACGGGAACCGTGATGGCGGAGACAGCGAACAGCAGACAAAGCCGCCTATTACCCAGCCGGCTCCCGATATACCGGACACTCCGCCCGCTCAGGATACCGCCTCCGGTTCCGCCGCTGTTCCTGAGACAGAGACTTTCTTCATGTCCCCTCAGGATATACAGGAGCCTGCCACAGATCTGCCTGAAGAGACGGAAAGCCCTGAGGGACGGCCAGCTGTCCTCTCCGCAGCCAGGCTGAAACTCCTGTCCGGATCCTATCCCGACTTCATTCCCTTTGAACATAACGGCATACTTCTGCGGCTCCCTACCAGCTGGCTGGAAGAACAAATCCCTGAAGATGATTCCCTGTTTTCGGTAACTTTACTCCGGCCTTCGGAGGAAACCTTCCGTATTGTTCTGTCCGTGGACGGGAAAGAGCTGACAGATCTTCCCGCTTCCCATATCATGCTGCCGATAGAAGACACGGTTTCTTCCTACAGGCTTATGCATGAAACCGGCTGCGTCAGCGAAGGGCTTGCCGCAAAGGACGGATTTCTCTCCTTCACTGTCACCAAAACAGGGGATTAGTTTCATTCTCCTCTGCCGCCGGATACACCTCATAGCGGATGGATATTTTTCCTCTGAACCCATAGCTTAAAAAGCAGTTGGAAACACGGCTCTGGGTAATCTCGCAGTTCTCCTGCCTGATTCCCACAAGAAGAACGAGAAACTGGTTGTTTCCGTAGCGGGTAAAGGAATCTCCCCTGCGCAGTGCAGAGCGGATCGCGCTTTTCAGCTTGTCCATATAGCTGTCCAGCCTGGCATCCTCCGTCAGCGGCATGCCTTCCCCGTCCACCAGGGTACAGAGCATCAGGAAAGCCGGCTGCCCGCTTCTTTCCGCCATACGGCAGACAATATGGTAGCAGTCCACAAAACCAGGATAGCTGCAGAAGTAAGCGCCGTTTTTCTCTTCATTTTCCTGAAGTCCCTGCTTGATATCGGTAATTACCGAAGCGTTGTAATGAATCTTCTCCCGCATCTGCCGGAATCTTTCCAGCATTTCCTCCGAAGGCTCCAGCCCCAGCTCCTCAAAGTAGAAGGCCGCCGCCGTGTCATAGATTTCCATGGCCTCCTTATATCTTCCCAGAGCCATCAGACAGTCTATCTGCATCAGATAATATTCCTCGAAAAAGTAAATTCCGCAAGCCTGAGCGCTAAGTTCCAGAAGTTCTTCGTACTCCTGTCTTTCCCGCAGCAGAGCGGAAGCCTCATTGATGCAGTCCACGTACAGCTTCTGGTACTTGCAGCTTTCGATGGCAACCCACTCCTCGCCGGCCAGCTCCGGAAGGAATTCCCCCCGGTACATTCTGCAGGCTTCCTTAAGCAGCTCCGCTTTCTTGTCAGGATCCGTCTCCTGAAGCGCCTCTTCAGCTGTAAGGCGAAACCTGTCCGTATCCCGTTCCAGCGGAACCGCGCAGTAATTCCAGCGGTATAACCCTTCCTGGAACCAGATACAATCCGTATTCTCAAAGCAGTTCAGCTTCTGGATATATTTACGCAGACGGTAAATATTCACACGCAGCGTGGCTCCGGCATCCTCCAGCTCCTCCCTGCCATACAGCCTTTCAATCAGCTCCGCCCGGGGAATTCCTTCTCTGCCAGCATACAAAAGAATCTGAAACAGCTGCATCATTTTGGATGTTCCGGAATAATTATTAGGCAACGGCTTTTTCCCGTAAACCAGAGAGAAGCCGCCCAGCATATTTACCTGTAAAATTGTCTTATCAACCGATTTTCTGTTCATTTCTCTGTTTTACCCCATTCATTCTCCTGTTTGCTTTTCATTTCTTTTCCGCTGCATTTCCGTAATTCCTCTGCCCGCACACAGCAGGGGCCTGACATTGGCTCCAATATACACGGAATACTTTTCTGTAATGCAGTCATAGTTACTCCTGATGCGCTCCACCACCTTCCAGGCGTTTTCCAGGCTGGCCCCTATTACCATGAGCAGGTACTGGCAGCTGCTGTACCGGGTGTAGACATCTCCGCTGCGCAGTGAGGCACAGATTGTCCCCCCCCAGCTTTTCCATCAGGTATTCCCGATCCTGCAGTGTAACGAACTGCTTCCTGTCATCCACCAGCGTCAGCAGAACTGTATAGGCACTGATGGGCAGACGCATCAAACCTCTTTCTACAAAACGGTACAGCTGCTTAAAGGTTGCAAAATCCTGGCAATACGCGCCCTGCGGCGACGTCTTTTCTCTCAGTTCCATCCAGAGCAACTCCATATCAAGATCAATTCCGGTATCCTCCGTATGGTTCTTTACCGCTGCGGAAATGATTTCCGGTTTTCCATGCTCCTCATCATAACTGCATACCGCTGCCTTCCCCTTCTTCTTTCCCTGGAACAAGGCATAATCTGCATGGTCAAAAGCAGAGGTGTAGTTATCCTCCTGCCTGCAGCCGACAACGCCAATGGTGGCGGAAAGCCGCCCCTCCACTCCCATTTTATCACCCATCAGCTGCATTCGCCGGATTAATTCTTTGCCCTTTTGCATTGCCTCCTGCAGCGTGCATTCCCTTACCGTAAAAATAATGAACTCGTCTCCGCCGAACCTTCCCACCACATTCTCCGGCGGAAATATCTCCTTCATCAAAGCCGTCAGGCCCTTCAATACTTCGTCTCCGAACAGATGACCGTACCTGTCATTGATCCTTTTAAAACCGTCTACATCCACCACCATTAAATTGCCGCCCTCATTTTTTTTCAGCCGTTCAATAATGATATTTTCAGCAGTTATTCGATTGTACAGTCCGGTCAGGCCGTCGGCCTCACTCAACATTTTCAGCCGGGAGTTTTCTTCCTGAAGCTCCAGTATTTCCTTTTCCATCAGGCCAATACCCATAAGGTTCCTCCTTCATGCCGAAAAGACATATCCCGGCCATCAAAAACTGGTTAATTTAAAAATATCACAGTAGTTGCAATAAATCAAGTTTTGGTGCGCGAACGGCAATTTCTGTGTCTAAATGGCAAAAACAATATAACACTTGCACGCTTTTTAAAACATTTTTTCTCTGTTTGTAACGTTTAAAACTTCCGGACCGCCTGGCTTTCCCTGCAAAATACGAGGGAAGATCTGTATGACCGGATAGAACTCAGGTTCCATCCGGTCATATTTTTATCTGATAAAATATTGGTTCATTCTGAAAAAACGGTTTTTAACCCTGCAGAATTTCCCTTACCATTTCATTTACCAAAGCCGGGTCAGCTTTGCCCTTCATGGCTTTCATCGTCTGTCCTACCAGGAAGCCGGCCGCCTTTTCCCTGCCGTTTCGGAAGTCCGCAGCCGACTGCGGGTTGTCTGCAATAATGCCCTCAATTGTGCTGCGCAGCAGGCCTTCGTCATTCACCGTTTTTAATCCGTGACGCAGGGCATAAGCTTCCGGCTCCACGTTCTCTTCAAACATCACGGAAAAAATCTTCTTCGCTACGCTGCCGTTAATTTCCTTCCTTTCCGTCAGCTCTATCAGCTTCGCCAGATTAGCCGGGGAAAAACGGATATCCTCCGGCTCCTCACCTTTTTCCTTAAGCAGCCGCAGGGTTTCCCCCATAATCCAGTTGCTCACCTTTTTGGGCTGTCCGCACAGCTTCGTGGTTTCTTCGAAAAGATCCGCCAGCGGTTTGGATCCTGTGATAATTTCGATATCATAATCAGGCAGCTCATATTCCTGCCTGTAGCGGGTCATTTTTTCCGTCCGGAATTCTGGCAGCTTCCGGCGGACAGCCTCCAGCCAATCCTCCCCGATATATATGGGCGTAAGATCCGGATCCGGAAAATAGCGGTAATCCCGGGCATCCTCTTTGGAACGCATGGCATGGGAAGATTCCTTGTTGTCATCCCACCGTCTTGTTTCCTGGATTACCTTTTTTCCCTCCTCCAGCAGTTCGATCTGGCGCTGCCGTTCCCCTTCTATTGCGCGGGAAATGGCTTTGAAGGAGTTCAGGTTCTTCATCTCCGTCCGGATCCCCAGCTGCCGTACGCCCGCTTCCCTCACGGAAAGGTTGACATCGGCGCGCATACTTCCCTCCTGCAGCTTGCAGTCTGAGGCGCCAAGGTACTGAATAATAAGCCTCAGCTTTTCCAGATAAGCAATCACCTCATCGGCGCTTCGCATATCCGGCTCGGATACGATTTCAATCAGTGGGACGCCGGATCTGTTATAATCCACCAGGGAAATATCCTCCCATTCATCATGTATCAGCTTTCCCGCATCCTCCTCCATGTGGATTTCATGAATTCCTATTTTCTTCCTCCCGGCAGGCGTCTCGATTTCCACGCAGCCGTTTTGGCAGATGGGGATGTAGAGCTGGGAAATCTGATAGTTCTGCGGATTGTCGGGGTAAAAATAGTTCTTCCGGTCAAATCTGCAGAACCTGGTAATGGAACAGCCGGTGGCAAGGCCCACAGCCATGGCATATTCCACCACCTGCTTATTCAGTACGGGAAGGGAGCCCGGCATTCCGGTACAGACGGGACAGGTATGGGTATTGGGCGCTCCGCCGAAGGCGGTGGAGCAGCCGCAGAAGATTTTGGTCCGGGTTGCCAGCTCTACATGAACCTCAAGGCCGATTACTGTTTC
>OHHV01000328.1_pt1 | contig 21490 bp, 22 predicted proteins | sample 1568141 | NCBI WGS metagenome assembly OHHV01 (sample SAMEA3879589, study PRJEB24766) | human gut metagenome | biome: human-associated habitat; feature: feces | place: USA | collected 1985/1987
CATCCCAAGTCTGGTTGTTCAGGTTGCCCATGACCTCTTTATCCTTGGTGCCATTGCAAGGCATAACATCGCCATACGGGTCGATGAAGAAGGTATCAAAACTCATATCGCAAGGCAGCAGACGCTTCTGGCCGTAGATGTAGTTGATCAGGCCGTGGTTGAAGTAAGCACGGAACCACTTCTTCGGGCTATTGCTACGGAGCAGTTCATTGACCAGATTCTCAAAGTTCTTTGCGACCATCGGACGGTCGTGGATGATGTTCTTTGCTTCAACAAAGTAGAAGCTGTTATGCAGAGAAGCCGTAGCAAACTCCATGCCCATCTCATCGGAGATTTTGTACAGAGGCACCAGGTCAGGAGCGTTCTTGTCCTGAACAGTCATACCGAAGCCGACATCCTTCATGCCCATCTCACGCAGCTTTTTCAGTGTGCCGTAACCACGCTGGTAGCCATTCTGCAGACCACGAATCTCGTTGTTGGTCTGTTCCAAGCCCTCAATAGAGATACGAATACCGATCTGAGGAAACTCTTTGCACAGGTCAACGATACGGTCAGTGAAGAAACCGTTGGTCGAAATAACGATACGGTCAGACTTCTTGTACAGTTCACGCACAATATCCTTCAGGTCGGTACGGATGAACGGCTCACCGCCGGTGATGTTTGTGAAGTACATCTTCGGTAGCTTTTTGATGGTCTCGATGCTGATTTCCTCTTCCGGCTTGGAAGGTGCCTTATAACGGTTGCACATAGAGCAACGAGCATTGCAACGATAAGTGACGATGACCGTACCATTTAACTTCTTTTCTTCAGACATGATTAACTCTCCTAACTCTCTCTTTTAAGAATGTTTCGACTTTATTTAAGAACCACTTGGCACATACCGAGAACACAACCGAGCCGCAGATGACTGCAACAGCTGTGAAAATATATGCCAGCAGACCATTTTTAAATAGATGAACAAGGTGTAGCTTCTCAAGCACACGATAAATTACCATGTGGCACAGGTAAATCTCGAAGCTGATACCACCGAGGAACTTGGCAACTGGATTGACCAATACCCCCCCCCGCCGCTTGCATCCGAGCGTATAGACCAGTGCTGCCACACAGAAGAACAGCATTGTGAGCGTATTGCCACCTACTGCAAAATAAGCAACTGTGGCAATCAACAAAATCGCTCCAGCGATAACCTTGTGCTTCGATGTGAACTCGGCCAGCTCTTTCCGATAGAGGAAGATCAAGCCACCTACGATGAAATAAATAGCGTCATATACAACGCTAGTCCTTGCACTAAACTTTATTACATGATTTGCATCAAAGAAATAACTGCTACACACCCAGTTAAACACCAGAGCCGCAACCGCTACTCCCCATGCTCTCTTCTTGTTTCCAATCAGGAAGCAGAAGAACGGGAACAGCATGTAGAACACAAAGATGACTGCCAGTGTCCAGCTCACACCAATGACCGAAATCTTGGCATTTGGCAGAAGTCCCTGACATAACGTCAAGTTTGCGAAAACCTCAAACAAGGATTCCTTGCTCGGTGAAATCACAAAGTCTAACGCACAAAGCAGTGCAAAGTACGGCCAAATCTTGATGTATCGTTTCTTGTAGAAATCCTCTACGCTAATCTTCCGGTCAATAATTTTCTGGTAATAACCGCAGCACATACCAAAACCGCTGACCATCATAAAAAGGAAAACGAGGTTTGTGAAAGATGGTATTAGCCGTTCAAACACAAATCCTCCTATCCCATATTCCCCATTTGCGAGGACATGCATCAACGCAATGCCAATAATGGCATACGCCTTCAATCCATCTATTCCCTCATATCGATCCGCTTTTGTAGCCACAAATTCTCTCCTCACATATCAGTCTTACTGATACACCTTCATAATTTTCTCGTAATACTCATCAATGGTATCAAAGCTGATGTCCTTACAGTTCGCACTGTACTCCGCACACAGCTTCTTATCACCCCAGAGCTTCTCGATCTTCTTCTTCAGATCTTCGGCATTACCGCTCTCAAACAACTCGCCGGTCTTACCAACCTGAATCAGTTCCGGGATGCCACCTATCTCAGCTCCCAGCACCGGCGTGCCGTACATCTGGGATTCCATTACGGAGAACGGGCAGTTCTCATACCACTCAGACGGGTAAATGGAGAACCGTGCCTCACGGATCAGCTTCTCCAGTGCCTCGCCTTTCTGGAAGCCAACGTTCTTGATGTTCTTAATACCATTTACTGTCTCTTCCAGCGGGCCAGTACCGGCGAAGATGAACTGCACATCCGGCAGTTCTTTACAGACCTTGATGAGCGTGCCGATACCCTTCTCCTCCGAGAAGCGGCCGAAGTAAAGGACGTAGTCCTTCTTTTCCGTTTCCTTCCACTCCTCCTTATCGATGAAGTTGTGCATTGCCACAGTCTTCGTCGCAAACAGCGGATTGCTGTCCATTTTGCTCTTCATGAACTCCGAGCAGCAGATCATGGTGTCAATGTACTTGTAGGTACCCTTCCACTTCCAGAATTCGGCTTCCATCATGCCGATGGCTGACTTCGCCGTGGAACCGTGAATACACTTGCCTTTCATGCAGTTCACGAAATGACCACCGAGGCACTTCTCACAGTTCTGGTGCGTATTCGGATTGTTCAGCATGTGGTTCGGGCAGACCAACTGGTAGTCATGTGCCGTGAAGATGATCTTACAATCTCTTCCGTTCTCCTTGCGCCACTTCACGATTTCCAGAATGATGGAAGGTGTCAGCTGGTAGTTGAAGTTGTTCAGGTGACAGACATCCGGCTTGAAGTCGTCCAGAACTTTTCTCAGCTGCACCCGTGCTTCCTTGCTGTAGATGGTCTTGATCGGGTAGGTCAGCTTGCTCAGTTTGCTGCCGCCGTGGAAGTCCATGTCACTTGTGTAAGCATTGACCCGGTTGCCCACGCAGCGACCTTCGTGCTCCATACCGAAGTACTGAACTTCGTGTCCGTGCTGCTCCAGTGCCTCACCCAATTTGAATATATACGTCTCGCTGCCGCCGTTTCGGTGCAGAAATTTATTTATCATCAGCACTTTCATTTCTTATCCTCTTTTACTTTCGATATAACTTCAGTGTTTCCACAGTAACATCGTCCCAGCTATACTTTGCACAGATAAAGTCAGCCGCTGTAGCTTTATAGCCTGTAACAAGATCTTCATTATCACAAAGCTTCTGTAATTTCTTTCGTAAATCATCTACATCAGCTTTTTTGAAAATTACTGCTTTATCTTCAACAACAGACGCACACTCCTCGATGTCAGAGACCAAACAACAATTACCATAACTCATTCCCTCAAGCAAACTTAAAGGCATCCCCTCCAAGTCAGAAGGCAGTGTATACACATAAGTATTACTGTAAAGTTCATCAAGCATTTGACCTTGAACGAATCCTATGAAAATAATTCTGGAATCATCCTTTGCCGCTGCTTTCAGTTCATTGGCAAACTCATCCGTATCAGAACTGCCCCCAGCAATTACCAGCTTCTTATCTGTCTTCACCTGCTTGAATGCTTCAATCAGATATCTCAATCCCTTTTCAGGAACCAATCGTCCCAGGAAAAGAATATAATCATCTTTTTCAAGATCAAACTGTTCTTTGATCAACTTCGCATCTCTTATTTCCGGGCGATTAACACCATTCGGTATGAATTTTGTCTCTCGACCATATGTATCCATAAAGTATTTCTGAACACCTTCCGAAAGAACAATAATCTCATCCGCAAATTTAGCTGCACACTTTTCGCCTAGCATGATATATGCACTGGCAAACTTGCCCCACTTAGCTCTCTGATGATCCAGACCATGAATGGTCGCCACACATCTCTTGCCAAATAGTTTAGGAAACCACAGCATTGCACATGGTCCTTCTGCGTGAAAATGAACCACATCGCACTGACTGAAAGCAGACATGATCGCGCCAAAGAAGGAGGATGTCATTGCCGCAAGCCCCTTTCTGTTGACTGTCGGTACAGTCTTAAGTTTTACTCCCTTATATTCAGTTCTCTTATTCCCATCATCAAACTCTTTTCCACTTACATGATGCCCCGCCCGGTTATAACAAACCACGTCGTATCCAAGCGCTACCATTCTTGTCGATAATTCCTCGACAACAATTTCAATTCCTCCTTCACGAGATGGGATTCTCTTATGTCCGAGCATGATTACTTTCCGTTTATTCGTTTCTTTCATGGCCTATCCATTTCCATATTTTCTTACTTCGATCCTGATCCTCTCAACACTACCAGCACCGTCTTAAAGAGTATCCTCAGATCCAGACCGAAACTCCAATTTTCGATATATTCTTTATCCAGCCTTACCACTTCTTCAAAATCCGTGATGTCACTTCTTCCACTCACCTGCCACATTCCGGTAAGCCCCGGTTTTGTAGCCATACGAGCTCTATGGTGATGCCCATACTGTTCCCACTCATCCACTGTAGGCGGTCTCGTCCCTACGAGGCTCATCTCACCTTTCAGCACGTTCCAAAACTGTGGAAATTCATCCAGAGAGGTTTTTCGGATAAACCATCCCAGTCCATGCCGGGTACCATCCGGTCCGCTGCCGATGATTCGGGGATCTGCGTCCATCTTGAACATAAATCCCTGCATCTCATTCTTTTCCATCAGTTCTTTTTTTCGTTCCTCCGCATCCATATACATACTTCGGAACTTATAGATCTTGAATTTTCTTCCGTTTTTCCCCACTCGCATCTGGGAAAAGAAGATCGGTCCCGGAGACGCCAGATAAATAGCCGGCGCCAGGAACAAAGTAATAATCCCTGTACCTAACATTCCCACCAAACCGCCGCAGATATCCAGAGCCCGCTTCATAAACATTTGTTTCTGCGTTGCAATTCGGATATTAGTAGAAAGCACGATAAAACCTCCCACCCGATCCAGTCTTTGATTTTTCGTGTTTGCGCTCTCCATGGTAAGTTCCTCATGCACTGTCACACCCATTTCCACACAGTCAGCAACAAAATTCTGAGGAAGGTGGATATCTCGGCTCACGCTGAGAAGAATCCCATCCACCCAGCGAGTTTGTATATAATCCAGAATTTCACTAAAAGTAGCCACAATTTCCAATCCATGAATCCTCGTTCCCACCAGATCATCTTTGTCCACAAGCACAATTCCAGGAACCTCTATTTCATTAAATGTATGGTTCAACACAGTAGCTGCCACTCTCTCAGCTCTGGCTGAGTTCGTAACCAGCAGCACCGATCTTTTACTATACACTAATTTTCCTTTTCTCAATAAAAACCGTTTCCAGAGCACTCTTCCCCCATAAAGGAAAAGTACGCCCAAAATCACATAACCGATAAGAACCATTCTGGAAAATTCGCTGCTTCTCTTACTCAGAAAAAGATAAGCGATCTGCAGGAACAGGATCCAACACATATGCCTGAATACAGCCTTAAACTCCTGTAAATATCCTCTCCGCATAATCCCTTTATATCCTTCGGTAAAAAAAGTCGTGCAAATGTCTGCCAGACAAATAATAATCGCCATATTCAGATAAAGCTCATTCTGATATGGGTTCTGTCCGTTCCATATCAGACAGGAAAGAACATAGGCTGCCTGCAGTACGATCAGATCTAACAGGATAAAATCCCAGTGTTTCAGCCAGCTGTCCGATATTTTTCTATACATCCATCCACCTCATATGATCCAAATACAATTGTAAAACTTCCTTTTTCAACTTATATCCCCAAATCCGACAAATTTCTCAAAATTTAGCGGAAGAAAAAAGGGCGCTCATATTTCAGCCCTTTTTTCTTCTACCGATTATCTACAGTCTTTTCTCTTAAGCAATAATACGGAACCGGTCATCAGAAACAGTACAGCTGCGCCTGCCCACAGCATCCAGTTGGATACGCCTTCTGTCTTAGGAGAAGTTCCCTGTGCCTCTCCTGATGTCAGAGTGTCAAAAGTTCCCTCTTTTGCGATCACTGCTACTGGAGAAAAATCTTCAAATTCTGCCGTAACTGTCTTATTTTCCTTGTCTACGTTCTTCGGTTCGATGACTTCCCAGATCTTTCTCGCCGTACTGTAATGAAGCACTGCCACATCTGTCGTGTTTTCTGTCAATGCAGGTACAGACAGTGTCACTTCATATTTTCCATTCTCATTTTTCTCCACATCACCTTCTGGAACCAGATCAAAAAAGCCTGTCACAAAGTCTCTGGACTCTACTGCTTTCACAACTTCTTCCAAAGCCGCTTTCGATGTTTCATCTGTAGTTTCGTCTGCCATAGCTGTCAGTTCTTCCGCAAATGCTTTCATCGTTTTGGTGCCTGCATTCACTTCATCAATCAATACAGCCGTTTCCGGTTCCTCTGTTTTCAGAGTTTTGTAAGCTTCCGTCTCCTCAATAGCCTGTGTCAGCACATACTTGCCACTGTCTTCTCCGGACAGTGTTACATTTTTTGAACGGCTTCCTTCTGCCATTACGCCTACCGCTGATCCCACGATAAGGACTGTCGCCATAGCTACTGCCAGAATTCTTTTTTTCATTTTCATGATACATCTCTCCTTTACATTTTTTGTCGTTCAGTATAACTGCGCAATATGCTTGCAGTTACTCTGCCTATTGCTCTATAGATAACAGTACGGCTTGTACTAGATATCTCTGTTCATCATTTCCGTTACAGGTAGAAAGTGTAAGAATCGGATCCTCCCCCGTCAATTCCACGGAAGTATCGATACTGCTTGTCATATCTTTTCTTTCCTGTACGGATTTCAGATAACTTTGGAACACCTGCGGATCTTCAAAATCAAAGCTCTGAAGCAAGTGCCTGTTGTCATACACATAAGCTGCGAAAATCTGGTACTGAAGAATTCTTCCCGGCTGATAGATCAACACTTCCGAATTCTCCTGCATGAATTTTCTGTCCTGATATTCATGAAGCTGCCGAAACATTGTTCCATTCTTCATATTATGTCCATAGATCACAGTGTTAGGATCCGAAAAATCCTGACCATTGTAACTCTCAGTAAAAATAGCTCCTTCCTGTTTTTCCTTCCCCTCCAGGGTATGATTGAGATAATAGCTGTTATCTCCCTCCCGCTGCAAAACAGGATAATCAATATCCGTTCCCGGAATCCGGATCCATGCATAAACATCAGGATTCTTTTCCCGAAGAGCAGCAAAATCAATGGGCACCTGCGGCGGTTCTTTTTGTTCCGTAATAACAGGCTCCGGAGAAACTGTGACTGTCGGCGTAACTTCCTTTACTACTTCTTCTTTTAATTCTTCATATTCTCTGCCAGCCTTCTGTTCCTCCTGCCAGGCGTAAAATGTTGCCCCGGTACAGAATATTCCGACTGCCAGTATGATTCCTCCAATAATCGTAACTTTTCTCTTCATCCCTCGTCATCTCATTTCTCTTCTATATCATTCTGCTGCTTTGTAGAACATCTGAAGAACTAATTCATAGAGCGCATCTTCCTCTACATGGAACTCGTCAAAGTCCTGTCCCACCGTTCCCTCTCCCGGCAAAGAATGAGATTCCGGGACATTTTTCAAAGAAACTTCCAAAAGTTGAGCAAAGACGTCTGTCCCCATATTACTCACCATATAATCCTGAACGCCTTCATAGATTCTCGTAATGATTCTCGGATCTTCGGATGCGATCTGCTGCACACGCTCCAGATAAGCTTCCAGAAAAATCTTCTGTCGTTCCGAACGAACCAATGCGCTCTGACTCTCTGTGATATCTCTGTATCGCACAAACTGTTCCGTATTTTCTTTTGTCAGCGTAACTTTGGCTCCTTCTGTAAACTCAGGATATACCTCCTGCAGGCTGTCATCCGGGACCGTGACTTCCACACCGTCCACCAGTTCTGTCAGAATCGGAATTCCATCCATATTTAACGAACAGTATCCCTGAATCGGAATCTGATAAAGAAGATTCGATACTGCCGTTTTCATCAGTTCACAGCTTTTTGTCTTACCATCTCCAAATGCATATTGAAGGTTGATATGATCCTCTGTCATTCCGAGACTTTTTCCACCGGGATTAAAAGTCTCTATCTGAGCCATCGTATCCCGGGGAATTGTCAGAATCTGCAATTTTTGCTCTGCCCGATCCAGCGATACCAGAAACAGCGCGTCTGCCTGTCCCGCATCTTTTTGTGTTTCATAGCCTTCCACTTTTTCCCGGGTATCGATTCCCATAAAGAGATAATTACTCAAATGGTCATTATATCGATATTTTTTTCCATCATAGAGAACAACATTTTCCTCTGATGCATTTTCCACATATTCTGAAGAAATTTTCTCTTCTTCCATATATCGCCACACAAGCCCCGCCGTTCCTGCCAGCAGTACGAGTCCCGTTCCTGCCAGAAATATTTTCTGCTTTCTGTTCATCTATACGTACTCCATCTCTGTCAGTCTCTGGTATATCGCCTCTGCAATCTCCTGTCTCCCCTTATCGGAAGACGCCGCATTGCGAATCACATCATCTAACTGAAAATAATGTTCTCCCCAGCGGGATGTCATTTCTTCATGGTAGGCTTCTCTGTCCTGTACCCAGGAAGGATACAAACCAAGGATAAGATACTTATCTTTCTGTGTATAGGTATCAAGGATATGTTGGATCTGATCGCAAAGTTCCTCCGGATCGCCGCACCATCCTCCGTAGTATCCCATACAGATCACCGGAATACTATTCTGATCTTCCCGAACCAGTTCTTCCTCTGAAAGTTCCCGAATCTTTGTTTCAGTGATCCGAAGCGTCTGCTCTTCCGCCAGTTTCTGATGTTCTGCCACATAAGTGTCCAGAATACTCTGTTCCACTCCTGCCAGTTTCATCTGAGAGAGGCTTCCTGCAGCATCCATGGTATAATCTTCTACCGGCACGACTTTTCCTTCTTCAGCAAAAAGTTTGTCCACCAAAGCCGGATATCCTCTTTCCTCCTGATTCTCTTCTTCCACAAAACTGTCTCCCCGGAAACTCAAATTCAGTCTCACCGGAATATCGGTTGGCTGAGGAGTCGATGACACTGTTTCTTCCGGAGCTGCTATCGGTGATGGAGTCGCTTCTGGCTCTGATTTTTCACTTTCATCATCTAAAACTTCTTCAGCTCCCTGTCTCGTTTTCTGCTGTTCCTGCCTAAGTTTCTGAATCGTTTCCTGTTCTTCTTTTCGGTTCAGTCCCAAAAACACTGCCAGCCCCACCAACAAAAATATCGCCAAAGCGATCAGCGCTCCATTCCGAAAAGAAAACCTGTTCTTCCTCATCTTCTTCCATCTCTTTCTGTCTTTATTCTGTTATGACTCGCTCTCATATTTATACTTGTCATAACTGTATTTTCCATATCTGGAACCGTAATAGCGGCTGCCTTTGGTATCTACCTTATTGAGAACCACTCCCAGCCATTTGCAACCGCTCTTCTCCAATTGAGTTTTTATTTTCTGACACGCCCGATAACTGACCATATCGCTCTCGATAACCATCAGCGCCCCGTCACAAAACTGCCCGATAACCGCCGCATCAATAATCGGTCCCAGAGGCGGTGCATCCACGAACACATAATCATATACCTGACGGGTTGCCCTCAACACATCGCTAAACTGAGTGCTGCCCAACATCTCTGTTGGATTCGGGACATACGGACCTGACAAAATCATGTGCATATTTTCATAATTCGTTTTACATACCAGCTCATTCAGTTTTTCCACCTGTCCACTCAGATACTGAGAAAGTCCATTTACTTTTTCCGGTATCGCATATCTGGAAAGGTAAGAAGATCTTCGCATATCCGCATCCACCAGCAATACCTTTTTTCCGGTTTTCGCCATTTCTGCTGCAAGATGAAAGCAAATATTACTCTTTCCCTCTCCCGGCTGTGTGCTTGTCACTACAATCGTTTTATAATTTTTCCCCGAAAACTGCAGATTCGTTCGAAGCGTTTTCATAGCTTCTTTATAAAAGTAATTTTCTTCCAGCGGATCTGTCAGTGTTATTTTCTGATTTATCATCTCTGTTCCCCTTATTTCTTCTTTTCTCTCTGCTTTTTCTTCCTGTTTTTCTTATCTGCACTCACATCAGGTACTACAGCCAAGGTAGGGATTTCCAGATACCGTTCAATATCATCCTCATTCTTCACCGTATCATCAAGAAGCTCCAGAGCAATCACAATGCCTGCTATCAAAACAGCTCCCACTAAAAATCCCAGCATTACATTTTTACGCATATTAGGGCTCGTCTTATATACGGGAAATTCTCCTTCCTCAACAATTTTCGGAGGTGTAACTTCCATTTTATCCCCAATATATGCTGAAGAAACCTTTGCCAGTTCATCAACCACCGCTTTCGCCATCTCAGGATCCGACTGGACAACTGACAAAGTCAATATACGAGTGTCCACTGGATTATCAATCGTAATACTTTCTCTCAGACTTTTATAATCGATATCCAGACTAAGGTTTTCAATCACCTGTTCCAACACCGGTCTGCTGTTAATCAGCACTGTATAGTCCTTTGTTAACTGGGAACCCAGCTGCAGATCCGCCAGAGAAGCCAATGTTGTTTCTTTTGTCAATACCAGCATGGTAGACGTGGATGTATAGGTCGGAGTCACAAAAAACTCTGTATACCCTGCTGCCCCACAGGCAGCCAAAAGTCCCACCACTAAGATCAGCCATATTTTTTTCCTGACTGCAAAAAACAACCTTCCCAGATCAATCGTATCTTCTTCTTGAATTCTCTTATTCTCCATTTTCTTCTTTCCTTTGTTTGTTCTTATTGTCCGCAGATTTCCTTTGCTTTTTTTGATAAAAGCATATGTAAAGATCTTTTCGACATTTTTTTATACAGCCAACCCATATACTTTTCATCAAAAGGCTCCCTGGAAGTCAAATTATGCATATCGGAAGCGATAAAATCAATTTCTCCCTGCATAAGGCGCTGACGCGACCAGCGCCCCGTCTCATCCAACAGCCCTTTCTGAAATGCCTTCTGATTCATCTGAAACAAAGCTCCTGTTTTTTTTACTTCCTCCAGTCTCCCGGGCTTTCTCAGACACCGATATCGTTCCACATGCGCCAAAATCGGATGATACTGTTCCATCCGCAGACGGCTGAGCCCCTGATACAGTTCTCTGTATGGAACGTCCATACCAAATTCCACAAGAATATATCGACTGCCAGCCAGCGTCAGCACTTTACCTTCATCGAGTTTATCTATAAGCTCCGAATGGTAATATAATTCACTCCCCGGATAAATCTTCATCGGCTTTCCCAGTTTGCTCTTTGCTTTTTCCTCTGCTTCAAGGCAAAGCTCCTGAATCTTATCCGCTGGCGTCACATTTCTCCATGGAAGATAATGAGGCGTTGCAATAATTTTTCGTACGCCAAAATCCCAGGATCTGTTTATCATCTTTAAACACATGTCCCAGTTCTTTGCCCCGTCATCAATTCCGGGGAGTATATGAGTATGAATATCCACAACTTCCCTCATTCTTTTTCATTCCTCATTCCTTAAAATGCATACTTATTATATAATATATTTTTCTCATTTTCAATGAGTATCACGAATAATATTTGTGTAATAATAGAGTTTTGTATATTTCACCAAAAACTCAGATACCCTATCGGGGAATATGCGCATCTTTCCTAATGATGTATATATTTATCATTCCTTCCGCAAAGAAAACGGAAAATCCTCTTCCCGTATTTACAAAAAAACTCGGGAAGTACATTGTCCTTTTGGAACAGTTCGATGGTAACGAGGACAAACTGATGACATGTGCAAAAGATTATGGACGCAGACGGTCTTCCCCTTGCCTTTGATATCTTCCCTGGAAACCAGAACGAACAGACAACTCTAAAGCCGTTAGAATCCAAAATTCTTCAGGATGCAGTGATCACAAACCCGGAAGGTGATGTTTCTGAGATCATAAAGATCAATAAACAACGTTGAGAAGTCGAAGAAAACTTTCAGCTCATGAAAACAAAATTCGAAGCAAAACCTGTATACGTCAGAAGAGAAGACCGGATAAAAGCCTATTTCATGACTTGCTATATCAGCCTTCTACTCTATCGTCTACTGGAAAGGAAACTTGGAAATATTTATACAGCAGATCAGATATTGGAAACATTGCACACAATGCAAAGGACACTGCTGAACACTGTGAGTGGATATATCCCTTCTTATACAAGAACCAGATTAACCGATGCATTACATAAAATATTTGATTTTAGAGCGGATGCTACAAAAAGGAAAATGGCTACCGCGCCCATATTTGCTGGGTTTGTAGCCATTTTGTTACCTTATCACTGTCAAAGATGGGATTTTAAAATATTTCAAACAAAAAAGTCAACTTTTTTGCATCTTACAAACCAAATTCCTTAAACAATTTGAAAATATTACTTGCTTTTACTTATCATAACATATAGTTTGCATTTTAAAAGTAAATTTTTCATAACAATTTTCTAAAAAACGATTCCTATACACTGCAACGATAGTTATTTGTGCTTATAAAGATGGGAATGTATACTTTTTTCCTGATCTCAAAAAAATGTCACCACTTTTTCCTCGAAAAAATGGTGACATTTTTTGAAAACTATAATTTTGTAACGTTTCTCGGCTGAATCTTTCTGTTTTTCAATGAAATTATTGCAAAAGCAACGTGAGAAGTGGTGACACTTTTTAACAAACACTGAAAAAGTATATATTGCAAACAATTCAACGCTATAACACCTTAGACAAAAATTCTTTTAACCTCTCATTTTTCGGATTCTGGAAGAATTCTTCCGGTGTATTTTCTTCCTGTATTTTTCCCTGGTCGATGAATACCACGCGAGTAGCCACCTCCCGGGCAAATCCCATTTCATGAGTTACGACCACCATGGTCATTCCGGTCTCTGCCAGTTCTTTCATGATTTCCAGAACTTCTCCTACCATTTCCGGATCAAGGGCAGAGGTAGGCTCGTCAAACAGCATCACATCTGGATTCATCGCCATCGCCCGGGCAATAGCGATTCTCTGTTTCTGTCCACCGGAAAGGCTTCCCGGATAGACATCTGCCTTATCAGGAAGTCCTACACGTTTTAAAAGTTCTTCCGCCTTGGCAGAAGCCTCTTCCGGTGTCATCAGTTTCAATGTCACCGGCGCCAGCATAATGTTTTCCTTTACTGTTTTATGAGGAAACAGGTTAAACTGCTGAAATACCATTCCGATTTTCTGGCGATGACGATTCAAGTCCACTTTGGGATCGGTAATATCCGTCCCTTCAAAAAGGATCTGACCGCCGGAGGGAACCTCCATAAGGTTCAGGGAGCGGAGAAAGGTGGATTTTCCTGAACCGGATGGACCGATTACCGCTACCACTTCTCCCTGACAGATTTCCGTGGAAATACCGTCCAACACCTGCACATCGTCAAATTTTTTCTGAAGATTTTTTACTTCGATGAGTACGTTTCCTTTATCGCTCACTCTTTCTCAGCCTCCTCTCCAGTTTTCCTGTAAAGTATGTAAGGATTGTAACCAGCACCCAGTAAAACACCGCTGCAGATATCAGCGGCACGAAAGCGCTGTAGGTACGGCTCTGTACCAGTGTAGCCGCTTTCGTGATATCGGTAATTCCAATATAACCGATAATTGCGGTTTCTTTCAAAAGCACGATCATTTCGTTGATCAATGCCGGCAATACATTTTTAAATGCCTGAGGCATGATAATCAGTTTCATGGTCTGTCCCGCGCTTAATCCAAGGCTTCTGCCCGCTTCCATCTGGCCTTTATCAATGGACATGATACCGGAACGGACAATTTCTGCCACATACGCCCCGGAATTGATACCAAAAGCGATTCCACCCACCACAATCTCATTCAATGCCACGGAAGCAAAAATGATAAAGTTAAAGATCAAAAGCTGCACCATACTGGGGGTTCCCCGAATTACACTCAGGTAGACCCTGGCAATCACATTCAATATTTTTAATTTCCCTGTCTGTTCATGGGTGGAACGAATGATAGCCACCGTAAATCCCAAAACCACACCGATCAAAAGTGCGATCACCGTAATGCAAAGTGTCGCTTTAAGACCGCTGAGCCACCACTCGGAAGCTCCATTATCCACAAAAAACCGACGGAACTGTTCCAGAAGATATTCCATAATTTTTCCCTTTCCACTTCGGCATTATTTTCTTACGATTACTACCTGGGACGCATTGGCATAAGTATCTGTAAAATCTACACTTTTCAGACGCTCTTCATTCACGGTCATACCTGCTGCGCCAAAATCTGCTTTTCCGCTGGAGATGGCTGCCAGAATAGCCTCAAATGCCATATCGTTGATTTCCAGATCGTATCCCATCTTATCGCAGATTGCTTTTGCAATATCTGCATCGATACCGATAATATCAGAACCTTCTTTGTACTCCCATGGTTCAAACTCTGCATTGGTAGCCATGATCAGCTTGCCGTTGGGATATTCTGTTCCCTCCGGTGTTTCGTACTGGAAACTGCCTGTATTGTCTCCAATGTAATTTGCCATGATTTTATCCAGCGTACCCTCTTCCTTCAGTTCCGCCATGGCTGCATTCATCTTTTCCGTCAGCTCTGTATTTCCCTTTTTCAGACAAATAGCATACTCTTCCGGCTCCCAGATATTTTCTACGATTTTCAGATCACTGTTGGCTTCCACAAATTTTTCTGCCGGAAGAGAATCGATCACTACGCAGTCGATTTTTCCAGTTTTCAGCGCCTGAATGGCGTCGGCTCCTTTATTATACCGTTTCATCTGGGAATCTTCGTTCACTGCATCAGAAGCATAATCATCCCCTGTTGTTCCTGTCTGTACACCGATCGTCAGTTCTGCAAGATCCTCCACTTTGGAAACCTCTACTTTTTTCTTCTCTCCGCATCCAAACATAGATACTGCCATCACACCGATCAAAGTCATTGCCACAAGTTTTTTCATATTTTCATCCTCCGTTTTTTATTCACTATTCTTGCATATTTATTCATATTTTGACTATTGATTATTATAACAGCTTTTCTTATAAATGCAAGCACAAAAAACGACGGAATGTATTTTTATTGCATATTACCGTGAATCGCCCTCAGACAACACGAATAATTGTGGAAACTTCCTTCACGGAAGACATTCCCCGCAGCACCGATAGTGCGTCTTCAAAATTGCGTTCCCTCACCGAATCCGTGATCACTACCAGTTCTGCCAGCTCTCCTCTTTTTCTTCGCTGGATTACCTGCGCCAGACTCACACAGTTATTTCCAAAAACACTGGCGATATTTGCCAGAACTCCATAGCGGTCTTCCACCTGCATACGGACAAAATATTTACTTTGTATATCTTCCATCTTCTTAATAGGAAGATGTTTATAACAGGTACATCCGATCTTTCCGCAGCAATTATGAAGAATGTTTCTTACTACATCGAAGACGTCTCCTACCACGGCGCTGGCAGTGGGAAGTTCTCCCGCCCCTCTTCCATAGAACATCGCGTCCTGAATAGCATCTCCCTGTACAAATACTGCGTTATAAGAATCATTTACCGCTGCCAGAGGATGGCTGCTATCAATGAGCATGGGGTGTACCCTCGCTTCAATACCATCCGGTGTATTTTTTGCCACGCCCAACAGTTTGATTGTCCATCCCATCTCTTTTGCATACTGAATATCCGTGGATGTAATCTCCGTGATACCTTCTGTATAAACATCGTCAAAGGTTACCCGGGAATTAAATGCTACGCTGGCAAGAATCGCCACTTTTCTTCCCGCATCCAGTCCCTCGATATCTGCCGTGGGATCACTCTCTGCATATCCCAGCTCCTGCGCCAGCTTCAGCGCATCGGAAAATTCCATTCCTTCCTGAGACATCTTTGTAAGGATAAAGTTGGTGGTTCCGTTCACGATCCCCATAACCTCGGAAATGTGATTACCCGCCAGACACTGTTTCAGCGGTCGAATAATAGGGATTCCCCCTGCCACTGCCGCTTCGTGGAAAAAATCTCTCCCGTATTCTCCTGCCGTATCCATTAGGATCTTTCCTTCTGCTGCAATCAGATCCTTATTAGCAGTCACCACATGCTTTCCCTCTCTTAATGCCTCCAAAATATACGTTTTTGCAGGCTCGATTCCTCCGATCAGCTCGATCACAATCTGAATCTGGGGATCGTTTATAATATCTTCCCAGGAATCTGTCAATATAGAAGGATCTTCCACCTTTTTCGCAGCTTTTTCCAGATTCCTCACAAGAATCTTTTCTATCCTGACTTTTGCTCCCAGCTTCGCTTCCATCTCCGCTTCCTGCTTCTTCATTACCTTGTAAACACCGCTGCCCACAGTCCCAAACCCCAGAAGAGCTGCCTTAATATACTGTTCTGCCATAACGATTTCCTCTCTTTTTTCAAACTTATATCTTAGTTTATCACAAAAGTAAGGAAGAAAAAAGTCTTTATTCTTCTATAATCTGAACGCAGACGCCCACCAGATTTTTTCCAAGATGTGCTGCAAGGGCACATCCCAGTTCGGATGTCAGCACTCTTGCTTCCCCGGAAGCGTCGATAATTTCTTTTTTCAGCGTATCTGCCATCTCAGGACATCCGCCGTCAACAAAATACAGACGATATTTTTTGTGTTCTCCAATATGTTCCAGTGCTATTTCTTTCAGTCGGTTCAGTCGTTTTCTCTTTCCCCGAACTTTTTCTACAGGAGTGATCACTCCATTTTCATCAAAAGACAACACCGGCATAATATTTAACAGATTTCCTGCAAATGCTGTCGCTTTCCCGATTCTTCCGTTTTTCTGCAAAAATTCCAGCGTATCGATGCCAAAATATGCATGGGTATTCTTTTTTAACTGCTGCAAACGGCTCTCCATATCTTTCCATTCCAGTTCTCCCCGCTCTACTTCTTCCATAATTTCCACCAGCAGCGCTCCCTCTGCCAGACTTGCCATACCGGAATCAAAAACAATACACTCCAGATGGCTGCATTCTTCACACAATAATCTGCAAAGGTTCCACGTCCCGGAAATAGCGGAAGACATAGTAAAGATTACCGCTTTTTCATATCCATTCTGTATCACGGAGGTTAATATTTTCTCCACCATTTCTCCGGTAGGAAGAGAGGTGGACGGAACCTCGCCCTCTTTCTGATTCTGATAAATGGTTTCCGCAAAAATCTCTTCTCCATCTAAGTATTCTTTTCCCCGACAGGAAACAATCACCGGAAGGATAAATACGTTTTCTCTTTTTCTGATTTCTTCCGGCAAATCCGCGCAGGAATCTGCAATAAATGCTATTTTTTCACTCATAATAACTATCCTCTCTACTGTGTTTTATCTTATATTTTTATCAACAGGCAGGCGGACAGAAAATTCACATCCGCCATAATCCCTGTTTTTTACTTCTATCGTTCCGTCATGCAAATCAAGAATACGCTTTACCAGCGCAAGCCCCAGACCATTTCCCTCCGCTTTGTGGGATCCGTCTGCCTGATAAAACTTATCAAACATCCGGCTTCTCACCTTCTCAGATACTCCCGGTCCGTCATCTGCAATCACAAAAATCACTCCATCCGCTTCCTCTTTCAGTCGAATTGCAATTATTCCCTTTTTCGGACTGAATTTGATCGCATTATCCAAAAGATTGATCCAGATATGCATCAGCAGACCTTCATTTCCCATATAACAGATATTTTCCATATCCACCTGAAATTCTATCTCTTTTTCTGTCCATTTTTCTTCCAGCGAAAGAATTGTCTGCCGGATCTGCTCATCCAGCCGGTACGTTTCTTTTTTCATGGGAATATTCTGATTCTCCAGTCTGGACAGCAACAGAATATTCCCCACAAGTCTTCTCGTATTATATAAGATTTTCTCCACATATTCTTCCTGCTCCCGGGAAAGTTCCTCCCCCTGCAGCAGCGTAGTATACCCCTCGATGGCATTGATGGGCGTTTTGATCTCATGAGAGACATTGGACACAAAATCCGTCTGCAAAAGTTCCGTTGCCCGCAATTCCTTTGTCATGATATTGAAACTTTTGCAGGATTCACTGATTTCTTTGATACGGCTGGAGGTCTGTAACTGCTGGGTAAAATCCCCCTCCGATACCTTTGTCATCGCCTGACTGAGTTTTGTAATGGGCGCCAGTATCTTTCCATTTAAAAATGCTGTGATTACGCCGGATATGAGAGTATTAAAAATCAGCAGCCAGCCAATCGCTGGAATACTTTTCGGAAGGTTAAAAAAATAACTCAGCACTGCAAAAAGCAAAGCAGAAAGTACCATGGACACTCCCAATGCGCCCCAGATCACTCCCGTCAGATAGGAGCGGATCTTCAATCCTTTTTCGTTTTCCTTCTTTTTCATTTTTTAACCACCTTATATCCAATCCCCCGCATAGTGACGATTTCTATGTCCTGATTATTTTTCAGGTGCTCCCGCAGTCTGCCGATATGCACCTCCACCGTATGGGGATCTGCCTCTGAGCCATACCCCCAGATATCATCCATGATCTGCTGTTTCGTGTACGTCCTTCCCGGAGACGCCGCCAGCTTGTACAAAAGCTGAAATTCTTTTTTCGGCAGTTCCTGAACCTCGTCACCGCTTTTTACCGTCACCGTGTCATAATCTAATTCCGTCTTTCCAATGACAATTTTGTGTTCGTTCAGGATCTGGGCGCGGCGCAGAAGCGCCCCCACCCGCAGCACCATCTCATTTACATTCACCGGTTTTACCATATAATCGTCACTGCCGGACAAAAATCCCTGGCGCATATCGTCAAAATTACTTTTGGCAGTGATCATCAGCACCGGTGTCTGTATTCCCGCCTGACGAAGCTGAGAAATAAACGTATAACCATCCATCACCGGCATCATGATATCTGTAATAATGAGATCGATATACTCTTTTTCCACAAGATCCAGCGCCTCTTTTCCATCTGCCGCGCACAGTACCTGATATCCATGCTTATTCAGCACTTTTTTAAAAAGCTGACACAATTCGTTGTCATCCTCTGCAATCAGAATCTTAAACATCAAATTCCCCCTTTATTTAAAACAAAAATCTGGACCACCCCAAATATTTTTGAATAAATGTCATATTTTTTCTCTTCTTTTCTGTAAGCTCTACCGGTTTCACCTGATAAGGATTCTCATAGGTGCCATCCGATTTGATCTGTCGGGATTCCATCTCATATTTTTTCATATTTGCCGCCAACTGCTTATTTACTTCTTTACTTTTCACGACCAGCATGATTTCCGTATCCAGATAAGCGCTCCGCATATCCATATTGAAAGATCCTACTACGGAAATATCATCATCAATCAAAATACTCTTGCCATGGTAAGAATGTCCTCCTTCGTATTCCCAGATATCCACACCCGTATTCAGGATTTTCTCCCGGTTCTTATCGTAATCTGCCGAACCGAAAGGATTTCCATTGTTTGCAGCCGAATTTGTCATGGATGCAAAACATGGCACACAAGCCGCGATTTCACTCCAGGTATCGTACATCATATCATTACAGATAATATACGGCGTATGAATGACCACTCGTTCCTTCGCTTTTTTCATCAATTCTCCCAGTTGATACCAGACCACCGATTCTTTCGCCCGGGTATGGATGGGATTGAACAAAAGGCTTACATTTTCTGTCTCAAAGGTATCTTTTCTGTAATCATCGTCTTCTATCCATCTGTAATTCTTTTCATTGTACTCAGTATAACATGCTTTCAGATTTTCCACCGCTTTTTTCACGGAACGTCTCTCTTGCAATTTTTCTTTTTCATGGAAAAATCTGCACTCTTTCGAATTCCACATGGCTTCAAAATATTTTTGAAGCTTACAGACGGAATTATCTTTTCCCGGATTTTCACAAAATACGATCATATCTCTGTCATAATTTTTTCGCCCAGAAAAATCGCCTAAAAAGTAATTATATGTATTTCTTCCTCCCAGTAAATATACTTTTCCATCTGCGATCAGATATTTATCATGCATCCGTCCCATGATTTTCCACGGTTTGAAAGGATTTGCCCTGTTGTAAAGTTTAATTTCCACCTGTTCATGAGAAGAAAGCGCATAAAAATACGGGTTTCCCTCCATGGACGTCCAGCTTTCAAAGCCATCCACCAAAAGCCGAATCTTTACTCCCCGATCTGCTGCGTCCAAAAGCGCTCCCATAACAATTTTCCCGCTCTCATCGGAACGAAACGAAAATGTGGACAGCACCACGCTCTCCCGGGCGTTATGAATGAGACGTATTCGCTGCAGCAGCCCATCCGTATTTTTTTCGATCACTGCCGCCCGTTCCTCATTTCCCTCCGTATGCTCATAATATTTTTCCACATTCACATTCTTTATTGTTCCAGAAGACAGTTTTGGCTGACAGGCGTAAGAAACCAGAATTCCGATCAGCTCATACAAGAACACGAATCCCACAACCACCAGAATAACTTTGACAATTTTCCATACTCTCTTTGCAGCCATACCATTTCCTCCTCTGTTTTATTCTTATTATGAGAATATCAGAGATTACTCAACTCTACCTCAACAATCCTTCTTTCAAATATTAAAAAAGCATAAAAAAATATCACTATGCCAAAGTGGGAACATGTCCCCCCCTGCATAGTGATATTTATCATTTACCTGTCTATAACAGATTTATTTGTAATTTACGATCTGTCCGAATTCTTCTTTCAGAGAAGCTCCGCCTACCAGACCGCCATCGATGTCTGCCTGTGCAAACAGATCTGCTGCTGTCTTAGCATTTACAGAACCGCCATACTGAATGCGGATTGCTGCTGCTGTAGCGTCATCATAGATCTCAGCGATGCACTCACGGATCTTTCCGCATACTTCCTGCGCCTGCTCCGTAGTAGCTGTTTTACCAGTTCCGATTGCCCAGATTGGCTCATAAGCGATAACTGCTTCTTTTGCCTGTTCTGCTGTAATTCCCTGAAAACCAACCTTTACCTGCTGACGAATGAAATCCATTGTCACGCCCTGTTCTCTCTGCTCCAGAGATTCTCCGCAGCACATGATCGGTGTCAGGCCATGCTCAAATGCTTTGTGCATTTTTTTGTTGATGTCTGCATCTGTCTCTCCAAAATATCCTCTTCTCTCAGAATGTCCAAGGATCACATATTTTACCCCTGCATCTACCAGCATATTCGGAGCAATCTCACCTGTATAAGCGCCTTTTTCTTCAAAATACATATTTTCAGCGCCCACCTGAATGTTAGAACCTTTTGCAGCTTCCACAACAGGAACGATGTCGATGGCAGGTACGCAGAATACCACGTCAACTTCTTCATTTGCCACCAGTGGTTTCAGAGTTTCCACTAATTTTACAGCCTCGCTGGGAGTCATATTCATCTTCCAGTTACCAGCAACAATTTTTCTTCTTGCCATGACTTTATTTCCTTCTTTCACTTATTCTTTATCTGCAACTGTCCAGTGTTTTCACAGTTACTT
>OHHV01000336.1_pt1 | contig 21021 bp, 13 predicted proteins | sample 1568141 | NCBI WGS metagenome assembly OHHV01 (sample SAMEA3879589, study PRJEB24766) | human gut metagenome | biome: human-associated habitat; feature: feces | place: USA | collected 1985/1987
ATACATTTTTCTTCCCAACTCATATTGTTTCACCTCTTTTCTATTATATTTGGATACAAACTGTAATAGTCTTTCTATATTATACTGGGTGACAATTTGTAAATCAAGGCAGAGATAAAAATTACTCTTTTTCCGTGGTAGCTCTTCGGATCAAGTAGGGAGTGATTACTTTGTGAACCGGTTTTTCCTGAGGCGCTGGACGTCTCTTTTTTCGTTCGTTCATCTGTTCTACCAAAAGTTTCATAGCCTCTTGAGCAATCTGATCGATATGCTGTCCGACTGTACTGATAGGGATTGCCGCTTCGGAAGAGATGGGGGAATCGTCAAAACCTACGATATAATAATCATCAGGAAGTTTTCCATATTTTTGGAGCAAAAGGTTGACGAGTACATTGGCATCCGTATCGTTGGAAACAAAAATTCCTTTTCTCTGCTGGAGATAATCCTGTTCCAGCTGACTGATAATCTCGCTGAGATTTTGACGTATCTGGTCATAAGTATTTCCCAAAACCCTGTAAATAATTTTATGATTGAGATTATTTTCCTGACAAATATCCAGAAATCCCTGAATTCGTCCATAGGCAGGAACGTCTGGAGCAGTGGGAGAATTCAAATGGATAAATACGTCGCAGTTGTGGTTTAAAAGCAGACTGGTGGCCTGAACACCACCCATATAATTGTCTGTATTAACGCTGGATACGTATTTGTCTTCTCGTTCTATCGTTACGATCGGGATGTGAAGATCAGCCAACTCCTGAGAAGGAATCGTAAAGCTCAGGATAATCAGTCCCTCTATTTTGTATGCCATTAATTCCTGAATATACTGGCGTTCCGTTTCGGGGTGTTCGTTTCCGATGAATACGAGAAATTTGTAACCAAATTCTTCATAACTAAGTAAAAGCTGATTTAATATTTCGGAATAGTAGTGATTCCTCAGATTGGGAACGATGATACCCACAAATTCTGTTTTTCCATTTGCCAAAATTCGTGCTACCTTATTTTCTTTGTAATTCAGATCCTCTAATGCTTTTGAAATGATTTCCTGATTTTCCAGAGTAAGTGAGTCGGGATTGTTAAAATATCTGGAAATTGTTGTTTTGGAAAAATTCGTGTATCGGGCAATATCGTCAAATGTAACATTCTTTTTTTGTTTCATAACGAACCTCTCATATTTTGTAAGAACAGAAAAATGTAGTTTTGCCTTCGGTAGATGTTGGGGTCAAAAGATGCCTGACATCTTCGGTAATTATAAGTATAGCAGATGTATAGATACAGGACAAGAAGTAATCGGTTACGTAACCGGTTTTGTTAAATGGTTCTAAAACGGACATAAGGTTATCGTATACTTTTAACAAAAATACAGGAAATAAAGGAAAAATCAAGGTATTTGATTGACGAAAAATATATTCCGTGATAGTATGAAAACATAAAGTAACCGGTTACTTTACCGGTTAATTGAAAATAAGAGGACAGGGAATATAGCAGACACAGGAGGAAGTATTTATGAAAAACAAAGTAGTGAAAAGGATGACGGCGGCGGTGCTGACAGCGGTCATGGCGTCAGTTACCTTTACTGGCTGTACTTTTGGATTTGCCAGCGATCCGGATGATCCCAATGAAAAAGAAGAAGTAATCCCCATCGATACTTCTGTAGACACTTTTCAGTATGACAGTACACTGGAGGGCACGAAGATTACTTTGCTCAATTCCAAGGCAGAAATTCAGAATGCCTTAGGAGAGATGGCGGCGGCTTTTGAAGAAAAGTCAGGAGTTCATATTGAAGTCATGCCTGTTACAGATGGATCTCCATATACAAAAGTAGTCAGCATGTATAATTCAGGAACGCCTCCGACAATGGCAATCCTGGATACTACAGATGTTATTGCTCTGGCGGAGGAGAAGGCGCTGGATCTCAGTGAAGAAGCATGGACGGCTGAAGCGGAAGAGTATTTGACAAAGGTAAATGACAAAGTGTACAGCTTTCCCTTGTGTATAGAAGGAAGAGGAATTATTTATAATCAAGCGGTAATCGAGGAGAAATTGGGGAGGGAATTTGATCCCACACAGATTACTACGATGGATGATTTTGTAGGACTTTTAGATGAGCTTGTAGAAGCCGGCATGGAACGACCTGTTTCTATGGCTAAAGAAGACTGGTCTTTAGGAGCGCATCAGTTACAGTATATTTATGAAACGTATGACGGGACATTTCCGGGAGCGCAGAAGGTTATTGAAGATATTAAGAGCGGAAGTCTAGATCTGCATTCTTACGAGCGTTTGGATCAGTTTTTGAATATGTTTGATGTATTGAAAAAATATAATGTGGCAAAAGGCGATCCCCTAGGCGCTGATTATGATGAGATGGCGATTGATCTGGTGGATGGAAAAACAGCATTTTGGTTTAATGGAAACTGGGCATGGCCAAATTTGGAAGAATCGGGAGCCGAAAAAGAAGATGCATACGGGTTTCTCCCATATTTTATGAATAATGACAAAGAAGATTTTGTGAACTGTAAGATTCAGGCATCTCCATCAAAACAGATTATGCTGGACAGCAAGGTGGCAGATGAAAAACAACAGAAGGCAGCAAAAGAATTTCTTAATTGGATGGTGTACAGTGAGATTGGGCAGCAGATGATTGTGAAAACAGCCAGTCTGATTCCACCGTTTGCAAATAATCCGTATGAGCCTACAGATCCTTTAAGCCGCGATCTTTATGAAAAAGCACATGAAGGAAAAACATTTAATGCTTCTGCTATCGTACCGAATGACCATTGGGCTGTTCTGGGGGCATCTATGCAGAAATATCTGGCGGATCGAAGTGATCGGGAGGAACTCACAGAAGATATCAGTGATTATTGGTCAGAACAAAAGTAATGATGAAAACAAGGAAGAAAGAAGGATATATAGATGAAATCAAAAAATAAGAAAAAAGATTTCTGCATATTTGCATTACCGGGTATGTTTTGCTTTTTTGCGGTAGTGATCATACCATTTGTTTACGGTGTGTATCTTACGCTGACAGATTGGAACGGCGTGTCTGATGTGAAGAATTTTATTGGTCTTACAAATTTTGCAGGAGTGGTAAAAGATACCCAGTTCTGGACCTCTATCTTACTTACATTTAAATATGTAATTGCTGTTGTGGTACTGGTAAATATTTTGGCTTTTGCTATTGCTTATTTGCTGACTCGAGGAATAAAAGGGCAGAACTTTTTCCGCGCCGGTTTTTTTACCCCGAACTTAATCGGCGGTATTGTTCTTGGATACATCTGGCAGTTTGTATTTTCCAGAGTTTTTGTGAGTATTGGAGAAAACACGGGCTGGTCATTTTTTGAAATATCCTGGCTTTCGGAGCCGAACAAGGCATTTCTGGCTTTGGTGCTTGTGTCGGTATGGCAGTTATCCGGGTATATGATTCTGATTTATGTGGCTGGATTTACCGGGATGAATGAAGATGTTTTGGAAGCGGCAAGTATTGATGGAGCGTCGGGCTGGGTGAAACTGAAAAATATTATTTTGCCATTAATGATGTCTTCGATTACTATTTGTCTGTTCCTTACTCTGTCCAGAGCGTTTATGGTGTATGATGTGAACTTATCGCTGACAGCAGGCGCTCCGTATGGAACAACGGAGATGGCAGCTATGCATGTATATGAAAAAGCGTTTACTTCCCGACAGTTTGGCGTTGGTCAGGCAGAAGCCTTTATTTTGTTTATTATTGTAGCTTGTATCAGCGGCGCTCAGGTTTATTTCACAAAGAAGAAGGAGGTAGAAGCATAATGAGCAGAAATAGAATTGGTGGAAAAAAGAAGAAAGTAACGAATCTTCTGGGAATGATTGCTTTGCTCCTTTTATTTACCGCATATATGTTTCCTTTTTTGATGGTGGTAATTAATTCTCTGAAGCAAAAGAGAGATATCATTAAAAGTCCGTTTTCCTGGCTGTTTACGATCAAAGGTTTATCTTTTGATAACTTTGTGAAGGCGTTTACGCAGATGGATTTTATGAATGCGTTCAAAAATTCATTGCTTGTTACGGTATGCGCTACGTTATTGGTGACTTTGCTGGCATCCATGCTTGCCTATTATATAGTAAGAAATCATAATAAAATATCGAATATTACCTTTGCGCTAATGGTAGCGTCTATGATCATACCTTTCCAGGCGATTATGATTCCTCTGGTCAGTGTATATGGAGGTACTTTAAATGTTCTGAATCACAGAATAACGCTGATTTTTATGCATACCGGTTTTTCTATGGCGATGTCGGTGTTTATGTTCCATGGATTTGTAAAAGGAAGTATTCCAGTGGCTTTGGAGGAAGCGGCATATATTGATGGATGCACCAGAACGCAAACATTTTTTAAGATTGTTTTTCCGCTGCTGAAACCGATTATTTCCACGATGGGAATCTTAAATGCGTTGGCTTTCTGGAATGATTTCCTGCTTCCGTCGCTGGTGCTAAGCGACAAAAAACTTTTGACCCTGCCGTTGTCTACCTATAGTTTTTACGGTACGTATTCCGCAGATTACGGTACAATTATGGCAGGTTTGCTTCTCTGCGTGATTCCGATACTGATTTTGTACATTGTTCTTCAGAAACAGATTATCAGCGGTGTGGTGGCAGGAGCAGTAAAATAAAGAAAAATGGTTAAAATAAATTTTGGAATGGAGTCAGATATATGATAAGAGATACATTGCGATTAAAAGCGCCGGGGAATTGGATCAATGATCCGAATGGTTTTATTTATTATGGAGGAAAATATCATTTATTCTATCAGTATTTTCCCTATATGCCTGAATGGGGTACGATGCACTGGGGACATGCGGTCAGTGAAGATTTGGTTCACTGGGAACATTTGGGAGTTGCGCTGTTTCCTTCGAAAGATTACGACAGAAATGGCGTTTTTTCAGGAACAGCTCTGGAAAAGGATGGAAAGCTTTTCCTGTATTATTCGGCGGTGAAATATCTGGAAACGGATGAGGAAGATATCCATCATGCAAAAAATGAAAAGTTTGATACCAGTCAGGCGTTGATTGTTTCAGAGGATGGGTATCATTTTGACAACATGAAAGCGAAAAGAAAAATAATTCCTGTTATTCGTGATGAGAAGATTGCTCATCCGGTAAATACCAGAGATCCTAAGGTGTGGAAGTATAAAAACCGATATTATATGCTTCTGGGAAGTACTCTGAAGAACGAACAGGGACGGGCGCTGTTTTTTGCAAGCGCTGACGGAGAAAAATGGGAGTATGTGAACCAGTATCAACATAAAAATTTCGGAATCATATTAGAGTGTCCCGACTTGTTCCAGATTGACGGACAATATGTTTTTCAGGGATCGCCAATGAAAATTCTGGAAGATGGATTGGAGTACGCTCATAATTCCATATGTGCCTGTGTGGATTTTGAAGAAGAAAAATGTGAATTATCTCTGCCGGAAAAGTATCAGTTTGTGGATTGTGGTCTGGATCTTTACGCGCCCCAGACGAATCTGGACAAAGACGGAAACCGGGTGATGATCGGTTGGATGAGGATGCCGGAGTCTGTTCCGGGAGATGAAGAGAGAAGCACATGGAATGGTATGATGTGTACGCCGAGGGTTATGGAAATACAGGACGGACATATTGTATATCGGATGCATCCGGAAATTGATCGCTATATGTCAAAAAAAGTGGAAAAAGAACAAATCAACTGGAAAAAAGGATTTCGTTTGAAAACTTCTTTACAAGAAGGAGAGGAATTAAATATTGGCGGCTATCGTATTTATATAGAAGAAAATAAGGTTTGTGCAGATAGAAGCCGGGTGTTTGGGGAACGTAATCACTATCGGAATGTACTTTCTACTCCTCAGTTAAAGGAGAAATGTGAATTGGATATTATCGCCGATGAAAATTTGATTGAGATTTTTGTAAATGACGGTGAATATGTGCTGAGTAATATTGTCTATGGACTCGAACATAAGATTACCGGTCCGGTTGATCAAATATTGGAAGGAAGAGAAGAATAAAAAGTGCTTTGGGATTGTACGGTATATACGGAAAATCCCAAAGCATTTTTTATGGGAATTCTATGAATAAAAAACAAAAATGCTATTGACACTCTTGACAAAGTGTGATATTGTAAAAAATGCACTATTATGGCAAGATATGCCTACAAGTCTAATCTTAGCGAACATAAAACAGGCATGAGCGGTAATAAATCAAATATACAAGGGGTGAAACGGTCAATGGAAAATAACAGAATACGTCCTATTACAAATGGCAAAAGTATGCGGATGAGCTACCAGAGACAAAAAGAAGTTTTGGAAATGCCCAACTTGATTGAGGTTCAGAAAGACTCCTACAACTGGTTCCTTGAGGAAGGTTTGCGGGAAGTTTTTGACGATATCTCCCCCATTACGGATTACAGTGGGAAGTTGAGCTTGGAATTTGTGGACTTTACTCTGTGCGAAGATGATGTAAAATATTCCATCGAAGAGTGCAAAGAGAGAGACGCAACCTATGCTGCACCTTTGAAAGTTAAGGTCAGATTGTACAATAAAGAAAACGACGAGATTAAAGAGCATGAGATCTTCATGGGTGATTTGCCGTTAATGACAGCAACCGGTACCTTTGTTATCAATGGTGCTGAGCGTGTTATTGTCAGCCAGCTAGTACGTTCCCCTGGTATTTATTACGCTATCGCTCATGATAAAGTCGGTAAGAGACTGTTCTCTTCCACGGTAATCCCGAATCGTGGTGCATGGCTGGAATATGAGACAGATTCTAACGATGTTTTCTATGTTCGTGTGGACAGAACCAGAAAGGTTCCAATCACTGTATTGATTCGTGCGTTGGGTAAAGGAACGAATGCGGAGATCGTAGAACTATTTGGTGAAGAACCGAAGATTCTGGCAAGTTTTGGAAAAGATACTGCAACCTGTTACGAGGAAGGTCTTTTGGAACTGTATAAGAAGATCCGTCCGGGTGAGCCGCTGGCAGTGGAAAGCGCAAGAAGTCTGATCAACAGTATGTTCTTCGATCCAAAACGCTATGATTTGGCAAAAGTAGGAAGATATAAATTTAATAAAAAGCTGCTTCTGAGAAACCGTATTACAGGTCAGGTTCTGGCAGAGGATGTGGTTGATACTACAACAGGTGAGATTCTGGCGGAAGCGGGAACAGAAGTGACAAAAGAACTGGCAGATTCTATTCAGAATGCGGCAGTTCCGTTTGTATGGATCCAGACAGAAGAGAGAAATATTAAAGTTCTTTCTAATATGATGGTGGATCTGACCAGTTTTGTGGATTGCGATCCAAAGGAACTGGGAATTACAGAATTAGTATATTATCCGGCTCTGGCACAGCTGATGGAAGAAAATGAAGATGAGGACGATCTGAAAGCAGCGATCCATCGTCACATCCATGAGTTGATTCCGAAGCACATTACAGAGGAAGATATTTTTGCTTCCATTAACTATAATATGCATCTGGAATACGGTCTGGGTAACGATGATGATATCGACCATTTGGGCAATCGTCGTATCCGTGCAGTTGGTGAACTGCTGCAGAACCAGTATCGGATCGGTATGTCCAGACTGGAAAGAGTTGTAAGAGAGAGAATGACAACTCAGGATGCAGAGGGTATTTCTCCTCAGTCTCTGATCAATATCAAACCGGTGACGGCTGCGGTGAAAGAATTCTTTGGTTCTTCTCAGCTGTCTCAGTTTATGGATCAGAATAACCCGTTGGGTGAGCTGACGCATAAGAGACGTCTGTCTGCATTGGGACCTGGCGGTCTGTCCCGTGATCGTGCCGGATTTGAGGTGCGAGACGTACATTATTCTCATTACGGAAGAATGTGTCCTATTGAGACGCCTGAGGGACCAAACATCGGTCTGATCAACTCTCTTGCATCTTATGCAAGAATTAATGAATATGGTTTTGTAGAGGCTCCGTACCGCCGGATCGACAAGAGTGATCCGAAGAATCCGAGAGTAACGGATGAAGTAGTTTACATGACTGCGGACGAAGAAGACAATTACCATGTAGCGCAGGCGAATGAGCCTTTGGATGAAGAAGGTCATTTTATTCATAAAAATGTATCTGGACGTTATCTGGATGAAACACAGGAATATGAGAGACGGATGTTTGATTACATGGACGTGTCTCCTAAGATGGTGTTCTCCGTGGCTACCGCATTGATTCCGTTTCTGCAGAACGACGATGCGAACCGCGCGCTGATGGGATCCAACATGCAGCGTCAGGCAGTGCCGCTGATGATCACAGAAGCTCCTGTAGTTGGTACCGGTATGGAAGCGAAAGCTGCTGTAGACTCCGGTGTTTGTGTGATTGCAAGGAAAGCAGGCGTGATCACAAAAGCTGCTTCTAAAGAGATCACAATGAAGAATGATGATGGAACAACAGATGTTTATCATCTGACCAAGTTCCTGAGAAGTAACCAGAGTAACTGCTACAATCAGAAACCGATCGTAGTAAAAGGAGAGCATGTAGAGGCGGGTCAGGTGATTGCTGATGGACCTTCTACTTATAACGGCGAGCTGGCTCTGGGCAAGAACCCGCTGATTGGATTTATGACCTGGGAAGGTTATAACTACGAGGATGCGGTACTGTTAAGTGAAAGACTGGTTCAGGAGGATGTTTATACATCTATCCATATTGAAGAATATGAAGCAGAAGCCAGAGATACCAAGCTGGGACCGGAAGAGATTACAAAAGATGTTCCGGGTGTTGGTGACGACGCGCTGAAAGATCTGGATGAGCGTGGAATTATCCGTATCGGTGCAGAGGTTCGCGCTGGCGATATTCTGGTCGGTAAGGTTACTCCGAAGGGAGAGACGGAGCTGACAGCAGAAGAACGTCTGCTTCGCGCAATCTTTGGTGAAAAAGCGAGAGAGGTTCGTGATACATCTCTGAAAGTACCTCACGGCGAGTATGGTATCGTTGTGGATGCGAAAGTATTTACAAGAGAAAATGGTGATGAGTTGTCTCCGGGAGTAAATCAGGCGGTACGTATCTATATTGCTCAGAAGAGAAAGATCTCTGTAGGTGATAAGATGGCTGGTCGTCATGGTAACAAGGGTGTGGTTTCCAGGGTACTTCCAGTGGAAGATATGCCTTTCCTGCCAAATGGACGTCCTCTGGATATCGTTCTGAATCCTCTGGGTGTGCCTTCCCGTATGAATATCGGACAGGTGCTGGAGATTCATCTCAGTCTGGCTGCGAAAGCGCTGGGCTTCAATATTGCCACTCCTGTATTTGACGGAGCAAACGAGGATGACATCATGGATACTCTGGAACTGGCAAATGATTATGTAAACTTGAGCTGGGAAGAGTTCTCTGAGAGACATAAAGAAGAATTGCTCCCGGAAGTATATGATTATCTGTATGAAAACAGAGAACACAGAAAATTGTGGAAAGGTGTTCCGATTTCCCGCGATGGTAAAGTAAGACTTCGTGACGGACGTACCGGAGAGTATTTTGACAGTCCGGTAACCATTGGACACATGCATTACCTGAAGCTGCATCATCTGGTAGATGATAAGATCCATGCCCGTTCTACAGGTCCATACTCCCTGGTAACACAGCAGCCTCTGGGTGGTAAAGCTCAGTTTGGTGGACAGCGTTTTGGAGAGATGGAGGTTTGGGCGCTGGAAGCTTACGGTGCATCTTACACTCTTCAGGAGATTTTGACTGTAAAATCAGATGATGTGATCGGTCGTGTGAAAACGTATGAGGCGATTATCAAAGGTGATAATATTCCTGAACCTGGTATTCCGGAATCCTTTAAGGTATTGCTGAAAGAGCTGCAGTCTCTGGGTCTGGATGTGAAGGTTCTGAGAGATGATAATACGGAAGTAGAGATCATGGAAAATATCGATTACGGTGATACTGATCTGCGTTCCATCATTGAAGGAGACAAAAACTACCATAATGATGATCAGGAATCTTATGGCAGCTATGGTTTCAGCAAACAGGAATTCGAAGGTGAAGAACTGGTAGATGTGGAAGAAGATACCACAGAAGAAGTATCGGATGAAGAAGAACTGTTAGATTTTTAATCATATGCCCAAGCGGCGGATGATGATTTCATACCTGAGAAAGGAGCAACCAAATGGCTGAAACAACCAATAAAGAAGTATATCAACCAATGACGTTCGATGCGATTAAAATTGGTCTGGCATCTCCGGAAAAGATCCGTGAGTGGTCCCATGGCGAAGTGAAAAAGCCGGAGACCATCAACTACAGAACTTTGAAACCGGAAAAAGATGGTTTGTTCTGTGAAAGAATTTTCGGACCAAGCAAGGACTGGGAGTGCCACTGTGGTAAATATAAGAAAATCCGTTATAAAGGTGTTGTCTGCGACCGATGCGGCGTTGAGGTTACCAAGGCTTCCGTTCGTAGAGAGCGTATGGGTCACATTGAGCTTGCTGCTCCTGTTTCCCATATCTGGTATTTCAAGGGTATTCCGTCCCGCATGGGACTTATCCTGGATCTGACTCCAAGAACACTGGAGAAAGTTCTTTACTTTGCAAATTATATTGTACTGGATCCGGCAGATTCCGGACTTCAGTACAAGCAGATCCTTACAGAGAGAGAATATCAGGATGCCCGTGAGTCTTACGGAAACAACTTCCGCGTAGGCATGGGTGCTGAGGCAATCAAAGAGCTCCTTATGGCTATCGATCTTGAGAAGGATTCCGCTGAATTAAAGGCAGAGCTGGTTAAGGCAACAGGCCAGAAGCGTGCAAGGATCATCAAACGTCTTGAGGTTGTTGAATCCTTCCGTGAGTCAGGAAACCGTCCTGAGTGGATGATTCTTGATGTTGTTCCTGTAATCCCGCCGGATCTTCGTCCTATGGTACAGCTGGATGGTGGACGTTTTGCAACATCTGACCTGAATGATCTGTACAGAAGAATCATTAATCGTAATAATCGTCTGAAAAGACTGCTGGAGCTCGGTGCTCCAGATATCATTGTCCGCAATGAGAAGCGTATGCTTCAGGAAGCTGTTGATGCTTTGATCGATAATGGTCGTCGTGGCCGTCCGGTTACAGGTCCTGGAAACAGAGCTCTGAAATCCCTTTCTGATATGCTGAAAGGTAAATCCGGACGTTTCCGTCAGAACCTTCTTGGTAAGCGTGTTGACTACTCCGGACGTTCCGTTATCGTTGTTGGACCAGAGCTGAAGATTTATCAGTGCGGTCTGCCAAAAGAGATGGCAATCGAGCTGTTTAAGCCTTTCGTTATGAAAGAACTGGTAGCAAACGGTACCTCTCACAATATTAAGAATGCCAAGAAGATGGTAGAGAAGCTTGAGCCAGCTGTATGGGATGTTCTGGAAGATGTTATCAAAGAACATCCGGTTATGCTGAACCGTGCACCTACACTGCATCGTCTGGGTATCCAGGCGTTTGAGCCGATCCTTGTAGAAGGTAAGGCTATTAAGCTTCATCCGCTTGTTTGTACCGCTTTCAACGCTGACTTCGATGGTGACCAGATGGCTGTCCATCTTCCACTGTCCCAGGAAGCACAGGCAGAGTGCCGTTTCCTGCTTCTGTCTCCGAACAACCTTCTGAAACCTTCTGATGGTGGACCGGTAGCTGTTCCTTCACAGGATATGGTCCTTGGTATTTACTATCTGACACAGGAAAGACCTGGAAACAAGGGAGAAGGAAAGTTCTTTAAGAGCGTAAACGAGGCAATTCTGGCATATGAGAACCAGGTAATTACTCTGCAGTCCAAGATTCTTGTCCGCTGTAGCAAAGTAATGCCGGATGGAAGCACTTTCACAGGCAACGTGCAGTCTACACTGGGACGTTTCCTGTTCAATGAGATCCTGCCACAGGATCTTGGATTTGTTGACAGAAGCATTCCGGGAAATGAGCTTCTTCTTGAGGTTGACTTCCTGGTTGGTAAGAAACAGCTGAAACAGATCCTTGAAAAAGTTATTAATACTCACGGAGCAACCAAGACTGCTGAGGTTCTGGACTCTATCAAAGCTATGGGTTACAAGTATTCTACAAGAGCTGCCATGACTGTATCTATTTCTGATATGACCGTGCCGCCGCAGAAGCCTGAGATGATCAAGGCTGCACAGGATACTGTAGATAAGATCACAAAGAACTATAAACGAGGTCTTATTACTGAGGAAGAGCGTTATAAAGAGGTTGTTGATACCTGGAAAAAGACTGACGATGAGCTTACTCATGCACTTCTTTCCGGACTTGATAAGTACAACAACATCTTCATGATGGCTGACTCTGGTGCCCGTGGATCTGATAAACAGATCAAACAGCTTGCAGGTATGCGTGGATTGATGGCCGATACAACCGGACATACAATCGAGCTTCCTATCAAGTCAAACTTCCGTGAAGGTCTGGACGTACTGGAATACTTCATGTCCGCTCACGGAGCGCGTAAAGGACTTTCCGATACCGCTCTTCGTACAGCCGATTCCGGTTACCTGACAAGACGTCTTGTTGACGTATCTCAGGATCTGATCGTACGTGAGATGGACTGCTGTGAGAACAGAGCAGAGATTTCCGGTATGTATGTAAAAGGTTTCATGGATGGTAAGGAGGAGATCGAGAGCCTTCAAGATCGTATTACAGGTCGTTTCTCCTGCGAGACCATTAAGAATAAAGAGGGCGAAGTCCTTGTAAAAGCAAACCACATGATCACTCCGAAGCGTGCTGCACGTATCATGAAAGAGGGTGTAGATAACATTACCGGAGGTGCTGTTGAGCAGGTTAAGATCCGTACCATCCTGAGCTGTAAGTGTAAAGTTGGTGTGTGTGCGAAGTGCTATGGCGCAAACATGGCTACCGGTGAGCCGGTACAGGTTGGTGAGTCCATCGGTATCATCGCTGCACAGTCTATCGGTGAGCCAGGTACACAGCTGACCATGCGTACTTTCCATACAGGTGGTGTTGCCGGTGGAGATATCACACAGGGTCTTCCTCGTGTCGAGGAGCTTTTTGAGGCAAGAAAGCCAAAAGGACTTGCTGTCATCACTGAAATCAAGGGTGTTGCTACAATCAATGACACCAAGAAGAAGAGAGAGATCATCGTAACAGATCCGGAGACTGGTGATTCCAAGACTTACCTGATCCCATACGGTTCCCGTATCAAGATCATGGACGGACAGGTTATGGAGGCTGGTGATGAGCTTACAGAAGGTAGTGTAAACCCGCATGATATCCTTCGAATCAAGGGTGTTCGTGCAGTTCAGGATTACATGATCCGTGAGGTTCAGCGTGTATACCGTCTTCAGGGTGTTGAGATTAACGATAAACATATCGAGGTTATCGTTCATCAGATGCTGAAGAAAATCCGTATCGAGGATAACGGAGATTCTGAGTTCCTGCCAGGTACACTTGTTGACTTCCTTGAGTATGAGGAAGTAAATGAGAAACTGGAAGCTGAGGGATTACGTCCTGCAATTGGAAAACAGGGAATGCTTGGTATTACCAAGGCATCTCTGGCAACTGATTCCTTCTTGTCAGCTGCTTCTTTCCAGGAGACTACCAAGGTTCTGACCGAAGCTGCTATCAAGGGTAAAGTTGACCATCTGATCGGTCTGAAAGAGAATGTAATCATCGGTAAACTGATTCCAGCTGGTACAGGTATGAAGTGCTACAGCGATGTAGAGCTTGATACAGGAATGCCGGAAGAGCCAGAAGAAATCGAATTCGATGAAATGGACGACGAGGATCAGGATGTGCTGGATGTAGCGGAAGACTTAGAAGAGCTGGAAACTGCTGATGAGGCAGATCTTGCAGTGGATGAGGATGAGGATACATTTGAGGATGAGGATTCTTCTGAAGACAGTGAAGAATAAACGATAAAATATGAAATCCCCCAGGGTGACAGAAATGTTGCTTTGGGGGATTTTTGCGTAACAGAGAATTCTATGGAACTTACTGTTACACAAAAAAGTCCAGTCTGGCAGGATCACACTGCAGCAAGGTAAATGTTGTTTGAGACAATCCGCCGTAGGCGAGGTAAGGGAAAATAGGATTGGTATTTTGTTGTGTGGGAAAAATATGGATAGAGAAAAATACAACCTGGACTATCATTTGTGGTAAGATTCCTATATAATGTTTTATGTAACTATTCAGAAGGCAGTATTCCGCGAGGCGTTTTGGTGGAACGTAGTTCACAGAAAACCAGAGAATAGCGGTGCAAAATCATGCAATCCATGATTTCTGTGCATCGTGACGGGGAAGACTTGCCAGTCCATTAAAAAGTCATTACCCGTTCGAGGAGGGAGAACATACATGGATAAAGATGTTCCGGTTTCCGTCTGGCCAGAATGGGAACTTATAGAGAAAATAGGCGAAGGATCCTTTGGGAAAGTGTATAAAGCAAAGCGGACAGAACGAGGCCGCTCTTTTTACTCCGCAATCAAGATCATATCCATACCGGCAAGTAAGGGAGAACTTGATAGCGTACGCTCAGAGATGAATAATGAGCAGTCTACCAGGGAATATTTTCGAAATCTGGTAGAAGACTGCATTCAGGAAATATATACTATGGAGCATTTTTGCGGAAATTCCCATGTGGTTTCATTTGAAGATTTCAAAGTGGTGGAATATTTGGATGAGATCGGCTGGGACATTTCCATAAGAATGGAATATCTTACCAGCTTTATGGATTACTGCACAGGCAAGGAGCTTACTGAGAAGGAAGTGATCAAACTTGGCTGTGACCTGGCTATGGCATTGATTTATTGCAGGAAATTGAATATTATTCACCGTGATGTGAAACCGGAGAATATTTTTGTGTCCAGATTCGGTGACTTTAAGCTGGGCGATTTTGGAATTGCCAGGGAACAGGCACATACCATGAGCAATATGTCCAAGAAAGGTACCTATTCCTACATGGCACCGGAGATTTACAAGGGAGAGAAGTACGACAGCAGTATTGATATCTATTCCCTTGGAATTGTATTATATAAACTGATGAATCAGAACAGGCTGCCTTTTCTTTCGCTGGATAAGCAGCTGATTACATACAGAGATAAAGAGACTGCCCTTGCACGGAGAATGGCAGGGGAGAAAATGCCGGCACCAGTTAATGCCAGTGCTTCTTTTTCCCACATTATATTAAAAGCGTGTGCATATGAGCCAGGGAAACGTTACAGGAAACCAGAAGATATGCTGCGGGATTTGGAGAAGCTTCGTCTGGCACCGGTGAATGCAGAGAAAGAGTGGGAGAAGTCCCAGTGGGAGCTGACAAATTCGGCAGAACTTGAGCGGGATCAGAGAAGATATGCCCCTCAGAAGCCGGAAGACTGTATGGAGCGCACCCATGTGGCAGAAGACCCTCAGATTGAGAAAGCTGTCCGGGAAGAAGAGGCACAGCTCAGAAAGCCTGCGAAAAATGCAGTGAAAAATTATGAGAAACAGTCAGTAAATGCCTCTTCCACTAAGCGAAAGAAGCAGCAGAGAAGCGGGTGGGACCAGGAAAGACAGATTTCACCATGGACAGTTTCCCTTATTGTAGTGGCGCTTGCGGCATGCATTATTATTGGTGTTTATATGAAATTAATCCATGATGAGAATCGCAAGGCTCAAAATACGGAGAACGTTATGGAAGTCCTGGAAGCTAATGATAACAGTACTGCTCAAATTGATGAATTTTCTACTTCAATTCAGACAATTAAGGAGCAGGCGAATACAATTGTAAGCGAACTTCCGGACTGCAAGGAAGTTGGCAAGGAAGGCGATCGGCTTCGCTACTATGACAGCAATGGGAAACTGGTAAAAGCGCTGATTTATCCGGAGACATCCGAAGATGGAGTTTATGAGGAGTATTATTACTGGGATGAACGTCTGTTTTTTGCATATGTATGGACTGGTAATAAGAAGGAATTATATTATTATGACAAGCGTGGCAAACTGATCCGCTGGATCGATACAGACGGAACTGTCCACGATAAGGAGAATGACAGTACTGAGTACACCAAGCGTGGCGAGAAATACTGGAAAAATGCGCTGGAGCAGTTAGATGAATGATGATACCGGTCATATAAGAAGTGGCTGTGATTCTTTGGAATATCGACAGACAGACGAAGAGGAATAGAATGACATATCATATTGATTATGCATATACCTGCCATGCAGGGAAAGTGCGACCAAATAACGAGGACAATTTCTGGTGCTGCGGAGAGCACCTTCCAGTGAGTAATCATGGAACAGAAGAAATCCGTACAGGTATCAGGCTTCGGGAGAGCCTTCCGGTAATGGCTGTTTTTGACGGCATGGGAGGGGAGAGCCAGGGGGAAATGGCTGCCTGGCTTGCTTCTGACAGCCTGGAGCATTTTTATAGGGAAAATAAGGGGATGCTTCGTAAAACACCAGAACTTTTTCTTACGGAAGCCTGTAAGAATATGAATCAGGCTGTATGTGATTATGGTCGGGAACAACGGATCAGTGCCATGGGAACTACTATGGCGATGATTGCTTTTGGAAAAAAAGAAGCGTATATCTGTAATCTGGGAGACAGCAGGATTTATCGGTTTTCCAAGGGGGATTTTTCACAGATTTCCAGAGATCATGTGTTGAAAAGTTGCAGATTTGGGAAAGCACCACTGACTCAGTTTCTGGGAGTGGAGGAGACCGAGATGAAGTTGGAACCTGCCATTGCGGCAATTCCTTATCAGGATAGGGACCGTTATCTGCTTTGCTCAGACGGGGTAACAGATATGTTATCTGATCGCGAGATTGAAGAAATTATGAAGCTGGAGGACTCAATTCGTGATATTGCCCATGCTCTTTTAACAAGGGTACTGAATAAAGGGGCCAGAGATAATACTACGATCATTCTCTGCGAGGTAAGAGCAGAGAATCAGCCGTTCAAAACCTGGCTTTTGCAGAAGAAGGGATAAATCAGAGGGCAAAATTTTTCACAATTTAAGTAGTTGATTATAGGAAAATGAAGGTGATTTATGATGAAAAATCGTATGCAGGATCTTGATTTTGAACAGACAGTGGCATTTGATTCCGTAAAGGATTTTGAATTTACCAGAAGGGCCGCCCAGAGATTTCGTCAGGTAGTCAGTCTGGACGGATTTGAGGATGAAGATGCGGACGTTATTTTTCATTATTTATATAAAGAGATGGAGCTGGTTTCGTTCGGAGATCATTTGAAGAGATATATCTATGAAAGAGCCGGGATTGAGGAACCGTTTGGGGAAGTGCCCCAGGAGGTATACAGAGATATTGCAGTTGATTCTTTCCGGGAAACCTATACACCCAAGTCTATGAATCCTACTTCAACTAAGCTTCCTGCGTTGGTGAACAACTGGCTTACACAGGCCTCAGTAAAGCGCGAGACTGTATTTCTGCTGGGCTTCGGGCTTCGCATGAGCGCGGAGGATGTTTCAGACTTTCTGACAAGGGTGCTGAAGGAGCAGGATTTTGATTTCCATAATCCAGAGGAAGTGATCTACTGGTATTGTTATAGTAAGCAGCTTCCTTACAGCAAGGCAGAGGAATATAAAGAGAATTACAAATCCATGGAACCTGCAGCAGATAAGGGAAAAGTGGCGGAAGTAATCAGCGGCGATTTTACCATAGATACAGAGGAAAAATTGCTGAAATATCTGGCATGCCTGAAAGCTGGCTGGGATGATCCAATGAATGAGAAGAGTCAGGCATTTCAGGAGTTCCTGCGCCTTCTGGAACATGCGAAGCAGATCATTGCGGCCATGTATCAGAAGGATGAGGAGGAGAAAGGCCGGGATAAGGTCTGGAAACCGGAGAATATTACTCCTTCTGATCTGGAGAAGGTAATCTGCAATGGTATTCCTATTAATAAGATGGGAAATCTGAAAAAAATGTCAGCCTCTATCCTGGCGAAACATTTCAGCCAGAAGAGATTCAGCAGACAGAGAATTACCAATATTCTGAATCACAAGTTCCCGGTAGAGCGGTTTGATCTTCTTACGCTGGAGTTCTTTATCGTGTCTCAGGAGATGGATGATGATGATCCCTATGACAGATACCATCATTTCATAGAGGAAGCGCAGAGAATCCTGAAAAAGTGTGGAATGAGCGAGATTTATATTGTGAACCCATATGAATGTTTCCTGCTGATGTGTCTTTTGACGGATTGTCCGCTGGCTGTTTTTTCGGAGATATGGGAAATGTCATATGAAGAGAATGGGGACGAGGAGTAAGAAATTTCTTAATATAGAAATGCGCAGTGTTGTTTGGAGGCACTGCGCATTTTTAATAGCAATTAAGGTTAATCATTATAGTAGAGATAAATACTGCGGCTAAGCTGTGCAATTGTATTCTGGGCTTCTCCCGGGCTGGAGAGGTTCTGGGAAAGGAAGACGATGACCAGATCGTTTCCACCCTGTGCGTTGTACAGGATTCCGGCATCATTTTCTACATCGGAAAGCTCACCGGTTTTGTTGGCAACGCTGACGCCCTCTGGCAGGGCAGCCGGAATCTTGTTGGTACGTTGCTGCTGCTTCAGAAGGGAATACATTTCTTCTGCATGTAAAAGGCTTGGCGTCTGAGTAGTACCAGAGCAGATCTGGTAAATTTCTTTCAGGAATTTTCCACAGTCATAGGCAGAAGTGTAATTATCTCCGAATTCGTTGCTGGCAAGAAGCAGTCGTCCCATGGAAGTATTTGTGTAGCCGTGAGACTGACAGAAACTGTTTACTTTCTGCATACCTGCAGTGCTGTCGCCACTTCCCAGGCAGGAAACCAGACTGTTTGCCGCGTCATTATCACTGACGGTGATCATTGGTGTCAGATAGGAATCCAAGGTGGCAGAACCATACTGCTGGGACAAAGAATCATAATTCTCATATACTGCACCCATAATGAAAAGCTTGATCAGGCTGGCTGCCTGCATTGGGGAATCATTGATCGTAGCCTCTGAGCCGCCTGAAAGGTCACAGATATAAACGCTCCAGGAACCGTTTGAAACAGGAAGCTGGGATTGAACCTGAGAGACCAGAGTATCCATCTTTTCATCGGATTTGTTGTCAAAAGCAGAACTTCCGTGGGAGGGAGAGATGGTGCCATCATCGTCAGAAAGTTCGGGGGTAATAGCAGCCATGGTAGAATCTTTTTTTCCCTGGGAAGTGCCATTTGTTGTCTGAGCGGAGGTGGAACCGGATGACTGGGAAGGACCTACTGGTTCTGTATTGGCAGCAGGAGTCTGATAAGGAACAGTTACTTCCTCCGGAGTTGGAGAAGACTGTACAGAACCTGCATTTTCTCTCTGGGAAGGTCCCTGGACAGAAGAATCATCAGTAGAAGCTTCGCTGTCGGAACTTCCATCACCAGAAGCAAAGCCGCTTTGGTCGGCGCCTTCAGAAGTTTCATCACCAGAGGTAAATCCGGAAGCTTCACCGTCAGTGAAATCTTCAGTCTGGGCTGTTGCTGAACCGTTTTTTGCCAGATTAATACTTTTCTGGCTGTCCCTTCTGAAGAAAGTAAGGTAAAGAATGATAAGAATTAGTAAAGCAGCGACAATGCCAAGAAAAATCAGCAGATAAGAAGAGGTTTGTTTCTTTCTATTATTTTTCATAAGTTCTCCTTTCGAATCAATGAAATATCTGGAAGAGACATTATTTTATGGCAATAAATCCGGATTTATTTTTCCGCAAAATATGCATCAATCCCATCAGCGATTCCAGATGCCATTGTGTTCTGAAAATCCGAATTGCTCATTTTCAGATCATCAGATTCATTGGTCATAAATCCCATTTCCACAATAGTTACCGGAATGGTGCTCCAGTTGATTCCAGTCATATTGTCGGCATATGTTACGCCGCGGTTTTCAAATCCGGTTGCATCACAATAGGCATCCAGAATGCACTGGGAAAGGCTGTTGGAATCATCATAGAGCTGGGATACATAAGGATTGGAAGAGGAGGGGGAAATGGTAAGTGCACCGGCAGCAGAGGACGATTCAGCACCATTGGCATGGATACGCACGTAAACCTCGGCCCCCTGTCCGGCAACATATTCAGCTCGCTCTTTATTGCTGATGGCAGTATCATTATCCGTTCTGGTGAGAACTGTCTGATAGCCACGGTTTTCCAGAATCTGCTGCAGCTTCAAAGAAACATCCAGATTCAGCTGATATTCAGGCAGACCTGAAAAAGTTCCCTGGGTTCCTGTTGATGCTTTGGCTTTCATTTCTGTGGAACCTGGACCAAGAGGTTCAAGGTCACTCATATCCACATTTGGACCCTGATGACCGGGATCAATACCGATTATATGTGACTGGGCTACAGGCGGTCCCTGAAGCTCGTCAGTGGTCTCAGCACAGACAGTGCACAGATTTATAAGTCCTGCTCCGGAAAAAATCATGAGGCCAAATGCAAAAATCCGGGAGAATCCACTGGATTTAGCCACTGCTTTTTTGAAACACATATGTATACTCCTGTTCATGTTAATTCTTTTTTCGACGATTCAGCAGATTGTATTTCGAAAAGCAGGTACTGTAGAGGTGCTGAAAAGTTCTTGTTTCTTATTATAATAATGTGAAGCTGTGAATGCAATGTAAAGTTAAGTTTTCCTAGAGCGTGTTTGAAAAAGGCTTTCTGCAAGATGTGCGTCACAATTTGCGGTATATTTCACCCGAATTCGGTTACCGTAGCCCGCTAAGGCGCCCTCATCCGAGCGAAATCTCCCACAAATTGTGATGCAGATCACGGGAATGATTTTTTTACACGCTCCAGAACAGCAGTAAAAAATACATTATAATAAGAAGAAACCTATTTATAATTCACCGTGATAAATTGTAAAAACCTTGAAAAAATAAGGAAAAATTGATGAAAAACACCTTGACAGAGATATGCAGACAGGATATAATCAAAAAGCGTGCGAAATAAGGCATTTTTTTCCGCGCTTACTAAGATAATAGCAACCGCAAGGAAACCCCATAGAACAATCTATGGAGAAATAAATCGGGAGGTGAAATGGAATGCCAACATTCAACCAGTTAGTAAGAAAAGGACGCCAGACAGCTGTTAAGA
>OHHV01000340.1_pt1 | contig 20901 bp, 22 predicted proteins | sample 1568141 | NCBI WGS metagenome assembly OHHV01 (sample SAMEA3879589, study PRJEB24766) | human gut metagenome | biome: human-associated habitat; feature: feces | place: USA | collected 1985/1987
AGCACATTTTGTTGAAGTTTCTCTATATTTTATTTTATCTAGCACAACAAGTTAATTTAAGATTTTGATCGAACTGTCCAACTGTTTTAGGTACACATACATCCTTATGAGAATAATAATTCCTATCAAATGCTTCTTTATCTTTTGCATATATCCAAATATAATTTCCAATGCTTTTTACATGATTTGTTTTTTCACAACAATTTTTAATGGCCTGGGAAAATAACCCTAAATTTTTTGCAGCTTGTGATGCAGACTCCCATTGCCGGATTATTTGGAAATTTTCATCCATTTGCAAAACAGGCTCAGGATTATGTATTGCTCTCATTTTTGATAATTCTTCTTCTGTATGCTTATAGCCTCTGCACCCTCCACCTCCTTCACATAAATTGTATCCGTTTTTCATGGAGTTATAGTATGTAATCCAGTATTGTTCTTTCGCATCTAACTCAGATGAACTACATGTTTGTATAATTTCAAAATTAAATTTTTCTTCTCCATACTTATTCCAAGCATTTTGTAAATGAGAGTTAGCGTGATTATTTTTCTTTAATTCACCTATATGTTGTCTCCATCTGCTTTTTATATCCAAACTTTGACCTATATATTTTTTATTATTTAATTTATTGGTTATAGAGTATATACCCGTAAATACATCTTTTTTATTCATTATTTTCAATGTGCATTCCTTTATGATAATATTTTATAAACAAAAGTGACCATGGTACTTCCAAGAGTGTCTTTACACTCGACCATGGTTCTGTAATTTCATATTTCGATTATTGTTACAGTTCAGACTATCGCACCTACATTTAATTCCTATGTAGTTCTCTTGTTTAGTCGTTCAGGCTGTATTTAAACTTGCCCCTTGTTATCCATCTCTGGAGTTCCAAGTCAATTAAAGAGAATTTATTGAATAGCAGTTTATGGATTATGCTGCTACAGCCCACACACTTGAGGCTCTATCGTCCATAAAAATCTGTTACTTTTTATGACCTATCAATTAAGTAGGCGAGGAAACTTCTTCGAGTTTCCTTCTCACATTTCATTTTGTTATAGTGTGAGTTCAGACTGTCGCATTTCCACAATATACCTCTGTGGAATTCAATCGTTCAGTCGTTCACTGTGAACCAAAGTTCTTCAGCCCTGTTACCCACTTCTGGGCTTCCAAGTCAATTAGATTGAATTTATTTTCTTGCGGTTTATGAGGTTTATGCCGCAATTGCACAACGAATTTTATGCATAGTGGCTTCAGATGCTCCTGTATCGGCATCCTTATGTGCTGGTAACTTAAAAGCGTCTTTTCCTCCGTCACGCTTAACACGGCAAATATTTACTATTTCTTCTTTCATAGCATCTATTTGAGAAAGAGCGTTTTCTTCATCTAAAGAGAGCTTGTACACTTCCTGCTTAATGAGATTCATTTCAGAAAGTTTTTCATCTACTTCATCCTCTTTAAGACCCCTTGCGTATAATTCTTGTTTTGCTTTATTAACTTCTTCATCGTTATGATTTGAGAATACTAAGAAACCATGATTATCATATTGTTCTGGGAAAATTATGAGGTCACTTTCCATCATTTTGATTAACGCCTCATACATTTGAGATTTGTAGCCAGAAGGTGTTACAACTTTGATTTTATTAACCGCTCTTGGATATTGTCTGATATAGTCCTCAGAGTATTCTCTATCCAAAAGTCCTCTATGTGTTTTTCCAGCTTTATCTTGCCAATCTTCCATAAAGAAGTCTGGAATAAGGTTTCCACCTCCACCGGAACCACCATCAATCATAAAGAAAATATTCTCATAGTCTGGAACATTCTTACCATTATAATTAACAAGCAATTCTTTTAAGGCTTCAATTTGTTCAGGAGTACGCATTGGCTTTTTCTTCTTTTTTACATTTAAGTCTGTAAAGTTTACAGAATTTACTACTTTTAATTTATATCCATCTTCAGTATCTAGGATTTCACAAATTAAAACGGTACTGTTATCTATATTACGAGCAGGGTCATAACACAAAATAAATTTTCTTTTACCTGTATCATTGTATAGAACAGGAGCATACTTTTCAGAGTTTCTTACAATAAGAGAACGTTTAATAATCTGATTAATTCCTCCGTCTTTTGTGAAACGATTATAATACTCTCTGAGTGCCTTTTCAGGATTATTTCTCATTTCATTGTCAACGGTTTCTTGGCTAAGTAGTGATTTACTCAATGGTATTCCTTTTTGAGTAGCATGTATTACTACGTCACAGTTAATATCTGCTACGAAATATCTATCATCTCCTAAGAACATTTTCTTTGAAAAGTCACGATATTTTTTATAAAAAGCAGTGTCAATAGAAGAAGCAGAAGAGGCATACAATAATTGATTAGGAATTTCCCTTGGGAGAGCATTTGTATCTACATTGTCGCCAAGTTTAAATTCTTTATTTACCGCAGTAAATGCACCGATTACGTTGAAAATCTCTTCTGATAGCCAGGAACCTTCATCAAAACAAACAGCATTTGCTCTCTTACCCCTCTTACCATCAATATTACTGTTCAATGTTTTAACAAAAGACCCATTGTATAATTTGTATGTAAAGCCCATAGGACTTCTAATAAATCCATCACCGCTACCTTGATTGATAACAAGTTCATTTTTAAATACATCTGTTAATCCCGTCATGGATTCAATATTCTTTTTGGCTATGTCCTCAATCTTTCTGAAAGTCTCTTGAGCCTGGTCAGCATTACCGGAACAGATATAAGCCCAGTAGTTATTAAAGAGCAGACCTTTAGTCATAAAATATAAGGCTAACATTGTAGACTTGCCGGCACCTCTGGATTCCAGCCATAAACAATAAGGTTTATACCAACTGTTCATAAATACATATTCCTGTGAATCTAACAAACTTACTCCCATAAATTCATGCATAAATTTAGTTGGATTTCGTATTCCCCATTGTTTAATTTCTGCCAGTTTTTTCAGTCCCTCTAATTTTCTTTGTGTTATAACTTTTTCATTAGGTTTAACGTATATCTGATAATCAGGAGTCCATATCGTTTTCTCAGGAGTTATTATACTCATCTGTATCTTCCTCCTTCTTAGTCTCTATTAGAAATAACCGATTGCTTTCAAGATTCTCAGATATTGGTACATTATTTTTCTCTAATAAATCTTTCAAATCAACATTTTCCCTATACAGAATCCGCATTCTTTCCTCAGCCAAATTCTTATCTTTCCTCAGATTAGTGATAATAGTTCTTTGCTCTGTAAGCATTCCTGCATAATCATTCTCATCAAGATTTATTTGTTTGATAATAGCTGCATTACTCAATTCTGCTACCTGTTGCATACCTTTACAGGTTTCCACATCAAAAGCATTTACCTCTTCCTCACGCAAATCCATTTCTTTTAAAAGTTTTACCTTTCCAGTCCAAGTATTCGTTCCTTTAGTAGAAGTACCGCTACTTGCTTTTGATAACTTGCTTTCTTTAGATAAACTGATAATGGAATCGTTCATGCTCTTTTGAGCAGCAGTTAAATTTTTAATTGTACCGATTTCCCGATCATTCATTGAACCATTTTGCAATTCAGCAATTCTACGGTTGATTTTATCTGCCTGAACAGTTAATTTTACAATAGTAATAATCGAATTGAGCTTGATTACATCGTCCTCTGATTCGTCTGAAGTATCGCACATTCGAGAAACCTGAGCATACATAATAGGCTTGTCTTCTTCGGCTTCATACTCAAAGGGGTCATAATGATAAATTCTAAGAACGTCTTCTCTATTTTTCCTAAATTCCTCAGCTAATTCTTTTTGTCTCTCTATTCGTTCTAACCGGATAGCTTTTTCCTCTTCAGAACTTAGCGCTTCTTTTAATTCTCCAGCATAGTAATTTCCAGTAAAAATATCGCTATCTTTCCAGCGCAAACCAGCATATAATCCGATAGAAACATTCTTAATATAATTTCCCCATAGGGTTTTTCTTTTGCTTGTTAGGGGAGTAGTAGGGTCTTGCAACTCATAGTATGCAGCATCCCATAATTTCCCAATATAAGGCTTATCTATATATTCAAGAGCTTGCATAACAGATTCTTTTGTACATCCAAGATATTCACCAGTTTTCTCATCATATCGGCAAGCAATATTTTTTGCACATTCTCTACAAATGCCGGTGATTCCAGATTTTACATTTGGGTCTGTATTTCCGTAGAATTTATCTTTTGGCTTATGTTTATCACACATATAGCAATAAGCGCCATCTTCTAATTGTTCTATCTTTTTATGTAGCTCTTCGTTTTCTTTCCTTACTTCTGCAATAGGTTTCCTAGTAAGAGTAGTAGATTTTTTTGTTGTTGCCATAAATCCTCCTTTCCGAAACGTAAAAAAGAGGGTGTTTCCACCCTCAGAATTATTCTTGAACAGCTTTTAAACTATTTATTACTTCATTTACTTCTGTTTCATAGAGTTTTGCACAGCAAGAATATAAGTCATCAATAAAACCAAATTTTTCCGCATATTTAATTACAGACAGTTTATTACTTTTCTTAGTTTGCTTTAAGTTGTAACCAGAACATCTGGCTTCTAAATCAATGTGATTAGTTTCCTTAAAACATTTGTAAAGTTCTTTATACCTACTGGCATAATTCCCTGACCGTCTTTTACAAATTCGATTGATGATATCTTTTTTCTTATAGATATCAATGTCCTCTGTAAATCCATTAATAACTTCTTGTTTATGTAGGATTTCTTCCTGCTGCTTCTTTATTAATTCATTTTGTTTCCTAACAGTTTCCAAAGTTTGGCTGAACATTAGCTTTGTATTTTCATCTGCGAATGGGAGATATGTATTAACAAATAATTCTTCATTATTTACATATCCTCCGGTTTTTCTTATGGTAGGCAATACTTCACCTGTCACCCACTGTTTAAACTTTTTAGCAGACTCCAATTTACTTCCTAAAATTAAAGCATACAATCCTGATTCATTAACAAAAGTAAGTCCTCTATTTGGAATATTTTCTAAAGTCGTGATTTGCGACTTTTGAATAACCTGTTTATCTTCAGTAGAAACATGCTTTGATAAAGCATCGCTTTGGTTTTTATATCCAAGCGCATTAGCAAGGTCATGGCCAACAAACCATGGTTCTTCATTAATAATTGTGGTTCTTATTTCACCAAATTCTTCATTTTTAAAAATATTTATTTCATTCATATATTTTTATTTTCTCCTTTGTATAGCAATATTTTTTTACTGCGTCCGTTTTTCGGAAGCACAAAGATTAATTCTTAGATAATTGGTAGAGATAAGAACACTCTTATAATTCTCTTTACTGAGCAGACTGCTCAACCACACATTGCTTAATTCAAAATAAATTTATACGTTTCTGTATGTCCGTATAATTCATCAAATCCATATATCTTCACAGAGGATTTAGACCCTTTAAATAAACTATCGCTATATGGGTCTGAACCGACAAAAGATGGGCTTACTAATACCTCTGTATCAGCACAAACACCTTCACCGCTTGGAATTTCTTTATTCCCATGCAAATGTCCCAATACCAAATAATCAATAAAATCTCTTTTTACCGCAGATAAGTCTTTGATTGCGGTTTCCAGATTTTTGATCTGGTGTCCATGCATGGCATAAATTGTATTTCCCGGAATATTAATAAATAATCCTTGTTCTCCTTCCTGAGCTAAGTGAACCCTGATACGCCCATTTTCACGTACCAAATCACTGATATAATGTCCAATAACATACTCCATGTCCTCTAATGGGAGTTCAGATGCTTTGCTTCCCAAAGGTCTGATTTGAGTATGGTTTGCAGTTGGAACATGATAATATTCAATTTCTACATAATGGGATAACGTATTAAGAAATGAAGCAATAATTCTACTGATTTGTACGGTAGATTTTACAATAGAAGAATCATTGAGTTTGATGTCTGATAGTCTTAATATACCCTGGATTAAATCTCCTAAAGATACAATATGAAGTTTAGAGATTTTATGCTTTACACAAAAATCCGATATTTGATAGTATAAGTCTAAAAATCTTCCTTCAACAATATTCGGTGAATACTCATTATTTGCACTTACGAATGATGCACCATAATGAATATCTGCCAATGTCATTAAGTATTCAATATGACTATCATTATTAATAGAAGTTTCTGTACATAAAAGAGGTTCAAATTCTGGAAGTGGAAGAGTGGTAATTGCACTTCCCACATATTCATAATATAATTTCTGCCTGTATTTAGACCTGTCTTCCCTGGAATTTTCAAGATTTATTGTTTGCAGTTTAATTCGTTCTTCCCTTAACTCTGCAATTTTTTTATCCAAGTCATTATGCGCTTGGTCTAATTTTGCTCTGTAATGTCCACCAAAAATAGTGGCAGAAGCTTTCCTTATTGTATCCGCAGAACATTGAATGTTATATTTATCTTTTATTTCACTCCAATCAATATCTAACGTTCCGTCCAATTTAGCATCAATATCATTACAGGCCGCTAAATACTGTTCTTTGGATAAGCCGTATTTTTCAAATTCCGTATCTATAATCCTTTTTCTCCAATCTAAAAAAATTGGCTGCCATAAAATTACAGCAGCCTTATTGTATTAATAATCACTAACAGCCTCTTTGTTAGCGTCCTCATAGTTTTGACAATCCTCCATTGTGATTTCAACTCCGAGGTCTTTTTTAGCATCTCCATGAAATTTATATAAAATATCATTGATGCGACATACTGCAACCTTGTTGCAAGAAGCACATAAATCATTGTTAATCATTGTTAGAATACCTCACTATATTAGTTTGCAGCATCTTTTAAAGAAGTACCAATTTTAGCTCTTACACGGTTCTTACCTTCAGTAGTGATAGTCTCACCTGTCTGTGGATTACGTGCTGTTCTAGGCTCTTTATATTCAGAAATAACAGTCAGCCCATTGAATAATTTGATTTCTACACTGGTGTTTTCATTTGCCTGTCCTACCTGAGCTTTAACGAATTCCTCCATGGCACGTACAACTTCTCTTACTTCTTTCTGTTTTTTGTCTGCTAATTCTGCAACGCCTTTGATAATATCCTGAGTATTTACTTTAATTGTTTCCATAATTTTGTTACCTTCCTTTTCTTCTTATAAAATAGTTGTTAATGGCACATCTTCGCCAATAATATAATCTGTACAGCCTAATTCTTTACCTTTGTCATTTGCAAACAAATAGTATTCTGTGTCGTATATAGACTCGTAGAATTCTGCTGTGATTTTTGTATTTTCTAATAAATGTTGTTTGATTCTCTCATCTAAAGAATCTATGAATTTCATAGTATCTTTTGCTTTTGATGAACTATTGCTGATACTTACTTCTCCATCGTGGATAAGTAGAATAGAATTTTTAAAACAATATCTCTTATGGCCAGCAATAAAAATGTGAAACGCCATAGAAGCACATTCTGAGAAGCATACAGTATAAATTGGTGTTTCGCTTGCTTTAATTGCATCAATGACATTTAACCCATATACAACATCTCCACCAGGAGAGTTGATATATAACCAAATTGGTTTTCTTTTCTCAACAGGAATATCTTTATCTTCCATATTCCATCTAAGAATATGTAGAACCACTGATTCCATCGTGTCATCATCAATGATGGCATTTAAGATAATTTTTCTCTGTTCAAGGTGTTCTTTGATTTGAGCGGAATACAGGTCATCAGCCCCAGTATCCATGATAGCTTCTAAAATATTAGCCATTCCTTATCCTCTTATTCCTAAATATTAATTACTGTGCTTTTGTTCACAGCTACAACCTTAGTGGTTTTGTTTTTCTTACTAATTTCATTTTGTAGTTCTTCTTTGAATTGGAGTTTGTCATTCTGATTCGAATGAATGAGATAGATTTTTTGTGCGTTAATAGAAGAGTAGTAATCCAGCAAATGATTGTGTTGCATGTGACTCGAAAAAGACTTCAAATCAACAATATTTGCTTTGTTTTTAACCATAGTTCCTGATATATTGATAAAATCCTTATCAGGAGAAAATTTAATTTTATGAGCCAACGTATTAGTTGCACAATATCCTATAAATAAAATACAATCATTTTCTGACGGTAAAATAGACTTTGCCCATTTTACACTTCGTCCAGCAGTAAGCATTCCGGCAGAAGCTAATATAACTTTTGGTTTATTATCTGCAATAGCAGCTTTACTTTCATCTGTTGTTTCGATGAATTTAAAATTTTTCCAATGTGTCATTGCGCGAAAATCTGCAGTCATATTCTCCGGAAGGTTTTTACCATACACATGTAACAAACGTATTCCCAATGGACTGTCTATATATACGGGGACATTAAAATCTTCTTTTGAACCAAAAAGATTATATAGAATCCACATCATATATGGAAGTCTGTCTAGCGCAAAGCATGGTATTAAAACCCTACCATGATTATCAATGCAGTATTGTTCAATCGTGGTTTTGATTTTTTCCATGTCTTTTTTCAAAGTCTTTTTATTAGAATTCCTTTGAGAAGAAGCATAAGTAGCTTCTCCAAAAACAATGTCTGCATTTTTAATAGGCTCAAAAGTCTCAACAAAAACCTTATGTCCTGTTAAATTAAGATTACCCAAATCAGATGTAAATACAACCTTTTTTGTTGTATTACCCTTAGTGAAAAATAATTCTGTCTGAGCCGAAAATAGAATATGTCCTGCTGGAATAAACTGCAGATGAAAATTATCAGTTACTTCATACATACTATGCATTTCTATTTCCACTATGTTCCGCAATGCTGTTTCAACATCTTCTTCATAGTAAAATGGCTGAAAGAACTTTTCTCTTTGAGTAGTCAGGATTTCACAATCTCTCTGATTGATAAAAGCACAATCTAACCACATTTCTTTTAAAATATTATAGCTTCCTTTCGGAACAAATATTTTAGCAGAACATCCTTTTGCATACAGTGCTGGAATCAATGCAATATGGTCTGCATGATTGTGTCCGGCAATAATATACTGGATTTTTTTAGGTCTTACTTTAGATATGAGTTCCTTATTATAGCAGTAGTTCTCATAAATACTTTTACCCTTTTGAATCAATCCAAATTCAAATAAAATTAGTAAATCTTCGAATGTAATGAGGGAAGCACTTCCTGTTACATCTTCAGCATTTCCTCCAATTACATTAATTGAAACGATAGGTTTCTTTTTCATCAGTTTCTCTTTTCTTTATTATTTTTCTGTCTACTCAACCAATTCTGAAAATCAGCATCATCAGGAGAGTAGCCTAAAATTTTCCAAGCAATAAATGCCATAGAATCTTTTGCATAGTATTTCTTACCATGAGATTTCTTACCACGAGAAGTAATAGTAATTCCTTTGAGAGAACCTTCTTTGGTATACCCATAGTCGATTAATACTTTTAAGCATTTCTTGTCAATTAGCTTAATATCCTTTTCTTCCTTTCGTATTAAATTTCCTATAAGAATAGGAGAGTGATTTTTAGTAGTTTTCTCTACACTCGAATAGGTTTAATGTCTCTATTCCGACATGTGAATCCACCATTGACTTTTAAAATATCTTATGCTATAAAATACAATGAGGTGGAATATTTATCCAAAAGATAAATGTAGGGAACTAAACAAAGGTCAAGTGCGGCTGCTAATACAGGGCAGTTATTAGTTCTTGCTATTTGAGCCTTTCATAAATATGAAAGGGGATGATATAATGGAGATTATTGCTGTTTTATCTTTAATTCTTCAAGTTGTATCTTTTGTATACAGCGTTGTAAGTAAACGATAACTACTTGACCTATTGTTTAGAGGGTTATCCCAAACCACTCCAGGGAGAATTGAACTCCCATTTTGAGAATGAAAATCTCATGTACTATACCATTATACGATGGAGCGATAATCGGTCTGTCCAGATTCGAACTGGAAATTTGCACCTTAAAAGGGTGCTGTGATGCCGTTTCACTACAGACCGCTACGGGTGTAATGTGAATTGAACACATCTAAGACTGCTTAACAGGCAGTTGCCTAACCACTAGGCTATACACCCAAACGAAACCGCAGACGTTTTTATAGGGAAACGCCAAGAAAACCACAATGCAGATATAGAGATTCGAACTCTAACGCCTTATAGCCACTGATTCTAAGTCAGTTACGTCTACCATTTTCCGTCATATCTGCTCATAAATGTGGCAAGAGGGACTTGAACCCTCACAGAACAAAGTCTACCTGGGCTTAAACCAGGTGTGTCTTCCAATTCCACCATTGCCACGTAATAGGGGAGCTATTCTCACTTCTCCCTAATTTCTCTGTTAAGTATTTAGAATTCTTTTCCTGTCACCTTTTCAAAGAATTCTATAATCCTGTCTATCCACTTTACCCAGAGCGGATATAGTGAATAATCAACTTTGTATGTTTTGGGATTTTCTAATGGATTTCTTATTTGACATTGCTGAAAGAAATGTTGCATAGAAATGTTTTTACTATACTTTATTCGTTTTTCTGTTCCGATAGTAGTATAAGGTCTTTTGCTTGAAATATTATTCTTCATAGAATAATGTTCATACACCAAATAACTCATGTAACTTTAAACGTTCTTTTTCATTTAAAGTAGGAGTAGCATTTCCTAGATTCATAATTTGATTAAAAAGTTCGTCAAGTACATCTGCTTCTGAATCAATACACGCTATCGTACTATCAATTAGATTATCTATTTCTTCTCTTAGAGCAACAATTTCGGAGAGTAAATCTAGTATAATAACAAGAATACAACTGTAATCGCTTTTTTTAATAGTAAGTTGTCTTGATTCTCTGATTGCAATATGTATTTTTTATCCCTTCTAACATTTCAACCTCTCTTTTTTCTTTTTCCAATGAATCGTCTAAAAATGATAATGGAATTTTAGAGATTGAATCAATTGCATCTTCTATCGTTATGCTAAATAATTCACTGTTTTCTTTTCTTTTATTAATAAAATAACTATGTAGGATTGATTCATTTTCTCTATAATTAGTGTGCTTAGGAGTAATATAAATTCTGCCTAGTTCAATGTCGTGATATGATTTTGCATTGCTATAAAGACTTCCAAGTCTTTTGATTGGATTCTTAGTACATCCGATTTTTACATGTTTTCCATATTCTACAAAATAGACATACCCTAAGTAATAATTTGATTCAAATTTCCCATATTTTTGTAATTCCTTAAAATTATTCCATATTTTTAATTCGTTCATAAAATCTCCTTTATCATTTACATTTTCATATTTTAATCATAAGTTTATAAGTTACTAATTAAAGCACATGTGCTGGCTATGCAGTATTTCACTGCATAGCCCAGTAATTCCGTTCTGTAAATGTATCCAGTATCATCACTGGAAGTAGGAGATAAGTGATAGGAGCATACTCTATCATGAGTTACTTATCGGTTATTCCGTTATTTGTGCCCAGTATCATCACTGAGAATACTTGCAAATTATGACTCATTAATGAGTCGAGCGCACGATAAAGGATTTGAACCTTTGTACCCATTCCTGGGTAAGTGGTTTTCAAGACCACCGCATTCAGCCAGACTCTGCCAATCGTGCATGTTGACATTTTGATATATTAGATTATAATTACTATCGTAGCACCATATCTGATGCTACTTCTAAGCTGTCAGCCATTCCAAAACTTTGAAAATTTTGTTGCGGAAAGGCAGGTGAAGTAACATGGTTAAGAATAAACTTAAACCTGTTCACGTTAGAGCTTACACACGCCATCGTTTCGGGAAACTGGAACATGTGTGTGAGCATTGGCGTTCACTACCTATAAGGTAGGAATATCCTGAAACCATTTGAGTAAGGTCAAACTCTCTGATCGTTTAACTTTTTCTTAAATGACTGACAGCTTTTCTAAAGGATATTATCCTATCCGGCACAGGATTGATTCGAACAATCGGACAGAATTTCTCCCATCACTCCCTTAGCAGGGGAGCACCATAAACCACTCGGACACTGTGCCACGTTTGCATTGGCATATACCAATGATGCATATAAAGATAACCCCAGGAGCATAGGATTCTAAGCAACTGATGTGCCTACTCCCATTCGGGAACCCAGCTTTAATCCGTCACAAGTTATCTTTATATTATATGGCTTCCGCACCGTAATACGGGAATTTAATATTGCTAACTGCAATAACCATATACATAAGATGACAGTTATATCCTCTGTCAAGTATGCCTTTGAGCCACGTAGACTATCAAAGACCTTCATTAATACAGGCAGAATTCGAATCTGCACTTCCTAGTTTTTTCTCACCAGGTGTTCTCCCATTTAAACCACTGTATTAAATTTCAGCTCACGATATCCCATTCGAGACTTCTGAGCATTTTATCAAAACCTCTGGAGCAAGAATCTTCACAAACTCTCGCATGACGAGATTTTCGATTGTACTCTTTTCTTCTTTGTTTCATAGTATATTTACATTCTCTTTTATACTATGAACGATTGTATACATTTCTTCTTGAGAGTGTCATGCTTATCTTTAAATCCTTTCTAATAGGTATTGATAATCCAAAATGAGAATCGAACTCATGTCTCAAGATTTGCAGTCTTGCGTCATACCACTAGACCATTTGGATTGAAAAAATATATTATAAAAAAGGAGAAATTCCCCAGGACTGAATCGAACAATCTTGACTCAAAGAGTGACTGGGTTACAGCCAGCCCCACCTCCATAGTGGTCTACTAGGGAATATATTTTCACCGCTGCATAGTAAGCTTGACGAGCTTTGCGTTATTTATGGTGTCTTAAAAATCTAAAATTTGTACTTGTTTTATACATATTTTCTTTTGCTGTAAGCAACGGTTTAGGAGTGTTAAAAAATGAATAGTAAAAATAATTTTAAACGTATACTGCTAACTACACAGCCACTTGGATCACACAGGGATATTTATACAACTTCCAAAAACCATGAACAGTGGATTTTATCAAGAATTCAGACTTTAAAATTACACATTTTAAGAATTGAAAAGTAAGAATTAAGAATTACAGAATTAACCATTAAGAATTGAGCATTTCTATCATCTTTGTGCATTCACAATATACTTTTGTGTTATATATTCTTATATTACACAACCACATACAATATCGGCTACACTAGCCAATTCTGTTTGTACTGTAATAAATTAAGAATCCCATATTCTTATCAATTTTCTTTATTAACCCAAAAGAAAAAAGGGTGTATAAATTCAGTGTTTTCGTGTAGTTAGCAATAATTCATTTAACTAAAATTCAATGTATGTAATACAGTTTGAAATCTGTAATACAGCATCAACGTTAGATTTGAAACCGGAAATCTCATCTCCAAGTTTCTCAATAATATCCTGTACTCTTAATGGGTCAACAAGACTGTACTCCCCATTTTGTCTCATTGGGTCAGTGATTTCTGTGAAATCTTCTTTCTTAGTTTTAGCATCTTTGCTTACCATAGTTTCTAAGATATTATCAATTTTCTTTTCCAACTCAACATTTTTCCTTGTCATGTCAGTTGTAGCGGAACTATACTGTAATTTTAATTGTCCTAACAGTTCTTCCTTATATACAATGCTATTTTTCAGTTCCAAAGCTTCAGCAACAGTCATTGTTACTCCGTTAATTTCCACGTTAGTTACTGCATTAGATGTCAGAACAGCAGCTTTAATTTTAGACCGCCTCTCCATCAGAGCATTGACAGAATCAAACCCACCTTTTGCCTTTTTCACAAACTCTTCTTTCGTTAAGTAAGGTGTGATTTTAGACTCTACTGTCTTAGCAGAAGTCACAAATTTACTTCTTGCAATTTCGTTAATGATTCTATTGTCCAGAAGTTTCAATTCATTTAATGCTTGAGTTACTAATAACTTTTCCATGCCTTTTTATCCTTTCTTATTTAACCTAATAATGTCTCTGCAATAGCAGCACCACGTTTTGTTAAGATTTTCATTGAAGGTTCAGAAATTTCAATTTCTTTTCCTTCTTTATTTTTCGCCTTAATTACGTGTCCTTTGCAATCAGGATTCTTACAAACAACTACATTTGTACCAGGAATCCATTCTTTTGTTCCTCCGCAGAATTTGCAAATATTTCTATTCTGAAATGCATCTATCTGCTTTTGGAGTTTCTTTTCATCCTTAGTTCTCTTAGATGTTTTTGTGCTGAGTTTTGCAAATGGAGTAGGATATGTTGATAATTCCTCTCCTGTGAATTTGTTTCTGAACACTGTAATGTCCTGCTTATTATTTTTTTTCATGTTCTTTTTCTCCTTAATTCTATTTTCTTTTTGTTCTTCCAATACACCCACGTTCTCCATGTACAAAAAATTCAATATTTTATTAGTATTTTTTGCATTATGAAAAACAAAACTTGAATTATTTTTGAGGTTTTTTGTAAATTTTTGAATATTTCCTGCCATAGATATCTATGTCTCCAGAATCATCTTTAATAAGGAAAGGTATTTCTCCAGACGATTCTTTAATTAAATCAAAAGCCTCATGATTTCCTATATTAAATAAAACTGTTATCAAATATTTCTTGAGTTTTTCATCCTTTTTTAACTTCCTATATACGGCAATCAAAGTGTCCTTATTCAAAGTTAATTGGTTAATCTGATTGTACATCCAATTTTTGGTTTCCATGTATTCCTTATATTTATCACCGCATTTGTGGTCTTTAAATAACGTATGCGAATACTCTAAAAAATCAGTAAGCATATTGATGATTTTATTTACATTGTCTCTTCGAACATTCCCATAGTCATACATGGACATATCTATAACTTCGTCAATATCAAGATTTGATTCCATATTTTTAGGCAATGTATATTTGTTTACAATTCTATGTAAATAATCCATAGCAGTATCGTGGTGCATATAATTTTTTCTTGCAGGATTATAATATCCTTTTTCTTTAGCTAAGAATCCAAAGAAGAAAGGTTTAATAACCCTGTCAGTTTTGTCTTTTCTAATCCATTTTGATTTGATGTTTATCAGTTCTTTTTCAATCTTTACATCGAATTCTTTCTTTGCCGCATCAATCGCAAGGTTACTCAGCACAGCTAATTGGCATATATCAAAATATACTTTTTCAATATCTTTATATGTGGCTCCATGATTCAACTGGTGCCACATATGAGTCTGGAGTTCCTGTGAGAGATTAATAATATCTCCAATTTTATTTACAGAAGTCTTGATATCCAGGTCTGCTTTTTGTTCAGCAGTATAGTACCGCACAGTTTTTTTAGCTTTTACTAAATTTGTAGGTACTTTAAATAATGAATAATTTCTTTCCGCAGCATTGATAAATAGTTCATTATTGGTAATCATAATTGTGTCTGAATCGAACAATAATACCCCATGTCACCATGTATTTAAAAGGGGTTAGACCATCTCATGAACCTCTTGTCTTCAAAATAGAAGAGTAGGTACTTCGGCGCTTCCACATAGAGAATTTCACTCTACGTGTACAGACTTCATCTTCTCATAGAGAAGGTATGTCTTGGTCGTTACATCTTCAAGAAAATCGCTTTTCCAGCTTGACACGATATTGTCTTTCAAAGAGTTTCATCGTTAGCATTCATTATTGAACACACCCCGGATTTCCAGGTTCACCGAATTTTTTACTTACAGATTACTCCGTAAGGCGGACTTCGATTTTATCCAATCCGCACCATTCAGACGTTCTAATATATTTTCACCAATGCTATTTACACAGATGATTTCATCTGTTAAATTAAAATACTTATCAATCAATTCATTCTCCACATTATTTGCCAACAAAATATTTGAGACACAGACATGCGGAGAACGTGAACCAAGTATTTTCTTTCCATATGGAAACCTAGTTGTATGTACATTTCCTTTTCCAAGAACCGATTCTCCATTGAATTCTCTTATAGTTTGTAGCAACAACTCATAAGGATTTCCAAGAAGAGTTGAGTAGTTCCCTTCAATTAAAACATGTCCTGATTTTAGATTGCGCTTATAGGATTTAATTAACTCATTAACAAAGTCTTTATACCACTTTGTATTTGCAAATTTTTCATTCAGTCCCATAAGCTGATATATAATTTCATTTTTGGTCTTTAATTTATTTGAATCAAACTCATGTTCATCTGAATATTTCATATAATCTCTAACCGCTGCAGGTTCAGTTTTAAGCAAATACATATAATCCAATGACGGTTGAATAAATTCTTTGACCTCTTCCTTTGTCATTTGTAGAGTATTAATCAATTGGTAATGACTCTGTACCATAGTCCCATCAAAGAAGTGAGTTTTCTTCTCATGCTTTACAACACCAAATGTACTATCAATATTCTTTAACCACTGCTTTAAGGTTCCGAATTTCAAATATTTAATACTACTTGGAGTAGTAATTAATTTAATATCTTCGACCCTTTGAGCTAAGGTAAAGCCATTGAGCTGCTTAATTTCTGTTATATTATTATTCTTAAAAAAATCTTGGATATTTGTGTTGAAACAACAAGACTTGAAAAAGTTTTTCCGCAGGAGAATCATACCGTATTCCGCATAATCTCCCATAATAGATTTGTCAATCAATGATAAACCATCCCATATGGAATTTTTGATTTCAACTACTTTATTTTCAGTATGTAGAAAATAACCATCAGAACTGTTCCTTATTTCTGTAGCAATTACATCGTCATGAAAAACGCTTTCGTAATCATCTACAACAAGAATGTTATGTGGATGAATTTCAATCGTATCAATAATAGAAGAGAGCGTGAGAGCAATATATGCCTCTAAAGCAGCTAAGTCTACCTGATCACCTTCTTTTATTTTAATACCGCACATTTCCCATTTGTGCATTCTATCGTATAACTTCTCATCTATGAACAAACATTTCCCTACACGACTACTGCCAGAAGAACGTTTGAATCGGACATAGTGTATACCATTACACCAGAATCCATTCTTATATAAATCGTATCTCAGCTCTGCAACTGAATTTAAAGTCTTATTTCGCTTTATTTTATATACATTATCTTCATATATAAAATTACCATCCAATAGATGCTCAGGAACCACTTTATCAGGTGGAACATAAATTCCTGTCTGTATAGCAATTAACTCACCGTTTTCTACAAAGACACAGTTATTAATACAATTTGGTTCAATCTCATAGCCAAACCGGACATATAAATATTTTGGATATTTTACATTACCTTTTTTCTTTTCAATTTCGTTTTCCTTAACACTTCCAATTTTATTATACTGTTTATTGGAATACTTAAAGGTAACATTAATAACTCTGTCTGTATATTCCATCTCATTTTTTTCGTACCAGGAGAATTTCTGGTTCCGATATACTTTATAATACACTTCTCGCAACTTTATTAAATCCAAACTAAAATCCAGTGCATTCTTAAAACGAGATAGGTTATATGTTCCATTTTTGCGTTTTAGATTGTACCCTTTCTTTGGGTAGAGATAATTTGCTATGTATATGTCCTTTGCATCCAGGGACGGTATTTTTACTCCGTCCATTATTCATCATCCTCTCTGTATTTTATTTCCTTTTTTAACATTACAAATAACACACATAGGCTGATAGTTAGAAATATCGTTCTTACCACCTTTCGATTTTGGAATAATGTGGTCTTTTGTCATGAGAACTTCTTCTCCGGCATCATTAATGGCATAGAGGTTTAGATGATAACTTACATCTTTATCACCTTTTTCTTTAGCAAAGTATTTTCCCTCAATTCCACAACAAACACATTTTGTTCCTTTTGTAAAAAATGTTTGATACCTTTGAGAATTAGCCTTTATTAAATCTCCATCCAGTTCTACTTTTGGTTTTTCATTCGTAGGAGAGAAGAGGTACTCTTTGGTGATATCTCTAACTTCATCTATAGAATAAATCCCTTTTCTTTCTAAAATTGCCTGGTAAGAGCGTTTACGTCTTTTCTTCATTCTTCATCACCTTTTCTATCTACCAATTCGTTATATTCCTTAATCCATGCCATATCAATTTTATGTTCCACATCTAAATATCTCTCAATAGCACATTTCAGATTATCCAATCTCATAGAATCGTGTATCCTTTTTGGTAAAATACCAAGCGGAGGTCTTTTCTGTTTCATCTAGTCACCTACAATCTCTTTAAAAGTTCTTGGAGTATAATTCATATATTCCATCATGCATCCGACATTGAACATATTACATGGTTGGCCAAATTCCTCTACAATCATCTTTCTTGTTCTCTCCATGATTTCCCATTCCTTAGAATTATGAACATGTCCATAGAAGTGATAAGAACCTCTTATATGATTTTTAAAACATGGGATAGGGTAGTGGCAGAGAATTAAATGCTTTCCATCAGGGAGCTTGATGTCTTTATAGTCTGTAATTTCTTCAAACTCTTTTCTTAACTCCTGATTTTTTGCTAACTTAAAGTCGTGATTCCCAAGTACCCAAACTTTCTTTCCTGGCAATTGCTGCATAATCTCTTTAGTTTTATTTACACTGTACCAGCTAATGTCACCAAGAAGATATACCGTATCATCAGTTGTAACTGTATTATTCCAGTTTTCTATAAGTGTAGAATCATGTTCCTCAATGGTTTTGAAAGCTCTTTGGTCAAAGGACAATACGTTTTTATGACCTATGTGGAGGTCAGATATAAAATAGTCCATGATTACTTATTCTCCTTATTTGCATCTCTGTATTTTATAATCAATTCTTCTCTATTTACACCAAGTAACTTTAATGCATATTCAAGTAAAACATAGTCATCAAAATCTTCTTCTCTACAATATTTGCAGCTATCAGGGACAAAATGTCCACAATCAGCACAACTATCGAAGTCACAATGTTCTTTCCTATAATCTCGCATTAAATCGTAAGTATCTAAATCTGGATGTAGACTACAATGTTCTCTTATGTACCCATCATCTTCAGCACATTTGTCATCACACCATTTTGTTCCACACGATTCACATGAGACATATCCACCGCATTCACAAAAGGTATCTCCACAATTTTTACAAACATAATAATCAACGCTCATTATTTTTCCTCACTTTCCTTATAAAGTTTCTGTATTTCCTGTAATGCTTCTATCACAGCTTTGAGATTTTCACGTTTGATTGAAATATATCTGACTTCGTAAACATCTGAGTATGATGTTTTATCTGTGATAAATACATCGCCATCTTTTTCATTGTTAAAATATGTATTAAGATTTGGCTTGATTAAAATCTTTTGTCCATTCTCATAGATATGATATTCTTTATTGCTTTTAGCCCAGAGTACAGGTCTGTATTCCTGGTCAAACACATCATGATTTATAGTATTATACCCATAGATTTTTTCAATTTTATGACCTTTACGTTTAGTGGTGAAATTTGGTAAAATATCATCCAATGTAAACAATCGCATACCAATAGCTCCACCTGCTTCAATAACATAAAATCCAATTTCATTATCTCTGATTGGAAGTCCAATCATGAGAGATTTAATTGTACCTCTGTCTACCAGTAACAAATAGCCAGGCTTAATATCTGATACGGTAAATACTTTTGGTTCTTCTTTTGGCGTTTTATCTTCTGAGACTTTTCCTGTTAAGTCAGAAATGTCAATACCCATAATTTCACAATGTTCCTTTAGTTTGTCGTAATCATTTATATTAACAGTATAACAGCAAAAATCGTCTTCTGTTTCTTTTAATCCGCATCTATTACAATTTGGATAATCTGCACATTTTTCACTTAACCTATTTGACATAATCTCCATTTGTTCCAATTTATTCATCTTGTTCACCTCACTGTTCGATTTCTTTTTCTTTGACTCTTATTTCTGTATTACAGTATCTTTGTCCTTTCTTCATATCCTTATGGGAGATACATACTCCTATTGGCTGATTGGCTTCAAATCCTATTTTTTTATAAAGTACAATAAGTTCTTCTTTTGAAATAACGACAGCTTCTCCTACTTTTATGGGATGGTCAGGTACTATACTAAAAGCATAATATCCTACAATATCTCCAACATGAAGTGGTTGTCCCCAGCTATCTGTCTTATCAATTTCTTCTCCTAATACTCCAAGTTCTTTACCTTCAGCCTCAAGAACCAGTATTTTCTTGGTTTCTTTTTTAATAGGTTCTTCTTTATGGAATATCCTATTGATTACAGTATCTGCACCAATTTTAAAATCAAAAGTATCGTCTGGATGACATCTAGCTTCTTCACGTTTTACGACTTTTCCATCTTCTTTATAAATACCGTAAGTCTTGTAACCGTCAGTGGTAATATGTAGTTCTTGGGATTTTGGGATATAATTAAATTCAGAAGAAGTGTTTCGTACATAGAAAGAGTTACCAATTTCATTTTTAATATCATGTGATAATATCTTTATTTCCATTTTACTACATGTTGTACCTATACCTGTTTTAATAACTTCAGCTTTTTTCATATTTTCATTTGTTATAGAGTAACCATTGCCAGCAATACCACTGATAATATCTCCAACTTTGAAATCATTCATAAATTATTTCTCCTTTTCTAATGTGTTTTATTTTTATGTGTTATTGTTATGTATTAACCTGCTTACGCAGGTGAGATTACCCTGTCTGACTAATCCTCCGTAAAGCTATGCTAACGCATACTTTACTACGGGTCAGACGGGTAATTTTTTTCCGTAGAACTCATGTTGCTAACGCAACAATCGTTCATACTCAAAGAAATATAAGTACCTGTATGTTTATAGTTACATTTTATTTTTAATCTTATATTTATATATACATATATCTTTTATTAAAGAGGAGTATGTAAAATATCCAGTAAATATAAAGGTTTAGAATTTCCTTTGCCACCGTCAAGATTGGGGTTAGGGAGCAAAATTATTTA